>Ga0222749_10000073_pt1 | contig 56510 bp, 53 predicted proteins | sample IncBWH2Mmetat_FD_197234 | JGI IMG/M metagenome (GOLD analysis project Ga0222749, IMG submission 197234) | Metatranscriptome of lab incubated forest soil microbial communities from Barre Woods Harvard Forest LTER site, Petersham... | ecosystem: Environmental > Terrestrial > Soil > Temperate... | reverse complement strand
GTCACGCCGTTCAATGAGCAAGCTATCGATGTCGGCAAGAAAGATACGACAGAACTGCGCGAGAACTCGGCCACGCAGCAAGCGCCGGCACAACAACCCCCAGCACACCAACAGCCAGTGCAGCAACACTAAGCGCCGGATTACTGGGAAGTCTTAAGCTTCATCTGCCGCATTCGGCGTACAAATAGCGGCAAGGTATCGAGCGGCGCTGCATAATTTCTCAACCATGCTTCGCCCTTTTGCGCCTGTTGCCAGGTATTCATAGTGGAGTTTTTTTCTTGTTGTGAAATGCGCAGCGCAGGGAGTCGCCCCCACGCGAATCCCAGATGGCCATACCTTAATAAGGTCAGCCGGAAATCCACAGCGCTCCTGGCTAGTGGCTATCGGCCCGGAGTGCGGCTGGAACGATTTAACTTCTTTTCAAACTCCGGCAATTCTTACCTATGTGGGGTTTAAGGCGCTACTTAATCCACGACTAGTTGCCTTTAATCAATGACTTACGGCAGACCGGAATGGCCTCGCAATTGCGAGACATTTTCCAGTTGTCGGCCGAAGTCTTCCAGGTAGCCGGGTGAGCGAAAAGTGAGCGTTGTCTCGCGCGAACATTTCGCGAGTTAGGGGTCCCCTGCAAACTGCTTTTGTTTGAATGGGGTGAGGAGTGGCCAGCAGCCTTGTTTTGGCTGCGAAGCCCTTTAAAAAGGTTCCCCCAAACTTGTTTCTGTGGAGGTTTGGCTGTGGTATTCCCAACTGAGAATAATCAGCACCTCTCTCACCTGAGAGGACGCCAGCAAACCCTTTTGTGCATCTGCAACTGTGAGCAGATACTGGCAATCCGCAAATTGCTGCTCGAAGCCTTCGGATATGAGGTCTTGACCGCGGATGGCCCTGAGAGCATCGACTCATTGATTGACCAACCCGTAGATCTTGTCATCCTGGATTATCGTGCCACGGGAACCAATGGAGAGCTGCTTGCCATCAAGACAAAAATGATGCAGCCCCTGACCCCGATTTTGATGCTGGTGGATGATCCTGCAACCGTTCCCGAGAGTGTGGTTAAACTGGCCCACGGCGTTATCCGAAGAGATTATTCTCCGGTTACACTGCTGGAAGAGATTGCGCGCATCATACATATAGATTCCGGGTACTCGGGAAATGCCATATCTGCGAGGCGGATGGCATAAGTCCGCTCCACCTCAGGTTTTAGCTTGTCCTCTGAACAGTAAATTATTTATACAGGCATCGATAACGTGTATGCAGGCATCACTAGCCCCTGGGGAAAGCAGAGTTGAGTTTAAGAAAGAGTTTTCTACAGGCCTTTTCGCTGTGCCGTTGGCTATAAGCAATTCCGGAATTAATGTATAGGCGCGGCGCCGGGGCCTAAGCCCATTTATCTGGCATCTCAACGCGGGCCTGAAAGGCCCGCTCTTCCAAGGTAGCGGATACAGTAATTGTGGATTCGCTACAAGCTCTCTGACTGAGCGCTTGAAACTTGAAACTGTAGGGTAAGCATGCGCCTGAATTTTCGACTGATCCTCCCGTTGATCATCGTTCTTACGCTGGTTTCTCTCCTGTCTTCTTACTACCAGGTGAGGGCGCAAAAGCGCGAGCTGGAACAGGATCTGCAGAAGCGCACCGAAGTGCTGGCCGAGAGCCTGCAGGAAAGTATTGAGCCCCAGTTGGGAAGAAGCTCTCACCAGGAGATGCAGCGCATTGCCGAGCGCTTCGGGAACCGCGAACACTTGTTCGGGGTCGGCATTTATGGAAAGCATGGCGAAGCGCTGGCGGTCACCAGCAGCCTGGCGAAGCGGCTCTCGGGCTTTCCGCTGGCGATTGCGGTCTCTGAAGACGAGAATGGACGGGGCGAGTTTCTCGAATTTGGCGAGGCTCCGGTCTATGTCTACGTGCTGCCGCTCCATAGCCGTGAAAACAATGTTGTTGCGTCGCTGGTAATTGTTAACGATGCCAGCTATATTCATGCGCAAAACCTGCGCTTCTGGCGCAATACATTTCTGCGGCTGCTGGTGGAGATGGGGCTGGTTGCCATCACGGTCTGGCTGATTGTCCGCTGGAGCATTTCCGGTCCCATTGCCCGCACCGTGCAATGGATGAAGGCCCTGCGGACGGGCAAGAGCGGGATTCGCCATCCGTTGCCCGATCGCGATCTGCTTATGCCGGTCGCGCGCGAGGCCATGACCTTTGCCGAGAACCTGGCTACAGCGCGGGCTGTGGCCGAGCATGAGGCGCGCCTGCGCGAAACTGCCGAATCCATCTGGACCCCCGAGCGCCTCGCCGTGCACGTGCGCAGCAAGCTGAGCGGCAGCCGCTTGTTCGTGGTTTCCAACCGCGAGCCCTACAGCCACGTTAAAGACGGGAAATCCGTCAAGGTCATCATTCCCGCCAGTGGGTTGGTAACGGCGATTGAACCCATCCTGCGCGCCTGCGACGGCACCTGGATCGCCCACGGCAGCGGCGACGCCGACCGTGAGACCGTCGACCGCCAGGACCGGCTGCAGGTTCCGCCAGACGATCCCCGGTACACATTGCGCCGCGTCTGGCTCAGCAAGGAAGAAGAAGAAGGTTATTACTACGGGTTCGCCAACGAAGGCTTGTGGCCGTTATGTCACATTGCCCACACCCGGCCGCTGTTCCGGGGCAAAGACTGGCAGCATTACCGCGAAGTGAACCAGAAGTTTGCCGACGCCACCCTCGACGAAATGGCGGGCACCGAGCAGCCCGTGCTGCTTGTGCAGGACTACCATTTTGCCCTCTTACCCCAGCTTGTGAAGAAGAAGCGCCCCGACACGCGTATTGCCATCTTCTGGCACATTCCCTGGCCCAATCCCGAGGCCTTCGGCATCTGCCCCTGGCAATGCGAGCTGCTCGATGGACTGCTGGGCGCCGACCTGGTGGGTTTCCACATCCAGTCGCACTGCAACAATTTTCTTGAGACCGTGGATCGCGCCCTGGAATCGCGCATCGAGCGCGAGCGTTTCGCCGTCAATCGCGAGGGACACGTGACCATGGTGAGGCCGTTTCCCATCAGCGTTGGTTCCAGGGAAAGCACGCCCTTGGCGGAAGCCAGCGACCAACCCGCCGACCAGGAGCGCACCACGCTGCTCAGGGAACTGGGAGCGGAATCGCTCTTTTTAGGCGTGGGCGTCGACCGCGTGGATTACACCAAGGGAATCCTCGAGCGTTTCATGGCCATCGAGCGCTTCCTCGAAAAGTATCCGCGCTACCAGGGGCAGTTTACCTTCGTTCAGATTGGGGCGCCCAGCCGTACTCACATCAAGCGTTACCATGACTTCCTGGCCGAGGTGGAAGCCGCAGCCGATCGCATCAACTGGCGCTTTCAAACGGAAAGCTGGAGGCCCATCATCTTCCGCAAGCGCCATCACAGCCACCACGAGATTGAACGCTACTATCGCGCCGCCAATCTGTGCCTGGTGACGTCACTGCATGACGGCATGAATCTGGTGGCCAAAGAATTCCTCATGAGCCGCGACGATGAAGACGGAGTCCTTGTCCTGAGCCGCTTCACCGGCGCCTGCCATGAGCTGCGTGATGCCCTGGTGGTGAATCCTTATGACATCGAAGAGATGGCAGACGCTATTCTGTTTGCCCTGGAAATGGACCCCGAGCAGCGCCGCCTGCGCATGCAGCGCCTGCGCCGCGTGGTCAAAGAGCAGAATATCTACCGCTGGGCCGGCGATCTGATCGGCGATCTGTGCGAAGTTCGTCCCGAACGGGAAAAGAGCGCCAAGGAACGGATGAAAGAAATAGCTTAGAAGCAGTTCTCAGTTGTCGGTTCTCAGTTCTCAGAAGTGGGCCTTTGCGCCCTTTATGTTTGGCGGTTGTCTTTCCTTGTGGCTTGGCTCGTTGCTGTTCTTCATGGTCTTTGTAGTTAACTCTTATGTTTGAAAAACCGAGAACCGAGAACTGCTTTTCTCATGCTCGATCATTCTTTATAATCTGCTGAATAATCTCCACCACCCCGGCGCCGTGTTTTTCTTTTGTGGTTTTGTGGGCGCGGCGTTTGAGTGAGGGGATGGCGTTGGCCACCGCAACCGAGAACCCGCACATGCTCAGAAGCGAATCGTCGTTTTCCGCATCACCCACCGCCACTACGTTATGGGCCGCGATGCCCAGTTCGTGGAGCGCTACCCGGAGCCCGGTGCCCTTGGTCACGCCCGTGGGCAGCACCATGACCGAGTCCTTGTTCATGATGACATGCAGATCGAGGTCCATCTCAAGAATGGTGCTGACGACGGTGCGCTTGTGTTTGAGCGAGGTGGCCACGATGGAGTGTCCTACGGAAAGCGGCGTTACTTTTTTTTGCCGAAGCCTTTCCACGAACGGAGGAGCCGGGGGATCGGTCAAGACCTCCATCCGCTTTGTCACCGGCCAATAGAGCAGCGCTCCATTTTCCGCCACGATGCAATCGAAAATGCTTGCCTGTGGGAATATCTGCCGCAGCTCATCCAACTCGCGTCCGGTAACCAGGATAAGCTTGCGCCCCGATTGTTTCAGTTGATCGAGCGCCTTCAAGGTGCGGCGTTCGATCTTCCCCTCCCAGGCAAGGGTCCCATCGTAGTCGGAGGCGAATGCAAGAAAACGCATAGTTCAGTTCACAGTTCTCAGAAAAAGCTTAACAGTTTTTGAATAACCGCGGAGGTGCGGAGGATTAAGGCTGATGAAAAAGCGCTCGATTACCGATTTCTTTCGCTGTCATTCGCCATAGGTAACCGACTCAATTGCGCAATGACCCGATGACTCAATCATTCAATGGCTAAATTTCCTCCCGCGCCTCCGCGGTTTAATCCCCCAGGCTTTAAAATAGTACCTGTGAAACTGGCTCGACGTATTCCAGGGCTTTTCCTCCTCGCTCTTCTTCTCTTGCTTGGGCAATTGACGTTTGCTACCGCCCAATCTGCTACCGAGCCGACCTTCCACATCACTCCGCTTCGTCCGGTGGAAGAGCTGCGGGAAGAGGCGCTGAAGGCCCAGCCCCCGAGCAAGGGCGGTAAGTTTCACCGGCCTGAGCTGTTTGAGCTGGTCAAACTTGATCCGACGATCAAGCTCGATATCCGCTATGCTACGGCCAATAACTTCCTGAGCACGCCGCTCTATTCCCAGGCGCGAGCGTTTCTTCAGCGCCCGGCGGCCCGGGCCCTGGTGCGCGCGAATCGCGCCTTGAAGAAACAGGGCTATGGGTTGTTGATCCACGACGGCTATCGCCCCTGGTACGTTACCAAGATGTTCTGGGACGCAACCCCAGACGATAAGAAGATCTTCGTTGCCAATCCGGCGAAGGGTTCGCGGCACAACCGCGGCTGCGCCGTGGATCTTACTTTGTATGACCTGAAGACAGGAGAGGCCGTCCAAATGCCCAGCGGATACGATGAGATGACCAGGCGCGCCTATGCCGACTACCCCGGCGGCACTCCGGAAGAAACCGAGAGGCGCGCGATCCTGCGTCATGCCATGGAAAAAGAAGGATTCACGGTGAATCCCGAGGAGTGGTGGCACTTCGATTACAAAGATTGGAAGAAATATCCAATTTTGAATGTGAAGTTCGAAGACATAGGGCAAGTCTAACCACAAAGGGCACAAAGGCAAACGAAGGAACACGAAGGGGAAAATTGAAATATGGGTTGATCTGTGACTAAATTTCCTCCGCGCTACTCTGTGTCCTCAGCGGTTTAGTTCTTTTTCAGTCCCGGCAATTTCCAGTGTTTTCGTAAACGCTCGTATTGAGCCGTCGGCATTTGCACGAGTAAGGGTCCGCGTGCAGGATCGAGCCATGCCAGCACAGATTCCAGTTGTTCCTGCGGCATCGCTGTGCACCCAACGGTTGCCTGGCCGGCGCCGCGCCAGATGTGGAGAAAGATGCACGAGCCATCCCCGGGCTGCGGAGGATTCGCGTTGTGATCGACGACGATGCCCCAGCGATACAGTTCATCCGATTGCAGCATGTGCTCTGAACTGTTCCAGTCGGGAGCCACCGTCGTACGGTCAACCACGCGGTTGTAGAACTTCGACGTTGTATCGTCAACGCACTCCACAGAGGTCGTCAGGTTCACATAGGGCATCTTCCATCCGGGCAGAGGCTGGGGCGCGTAGCCAAACGCCTTGCTCAGCGCGAAGATGCCGGCAGGCGCTCTGCCGTCGCCTTCTTTCTTCACTGGATCTTTCGCTGGTTCTGAGGCAGCACCGATTTTAGGGTCGTTAGCTGCGATAATACCGGAACCCCATCCCAAGCCATTTTTGCCAACAACTACGGGACCGGGTTCGCCGACCGGCTTCCATTTCTTGTGCGGATCGGCCCGCTCGAAGCGTTGCAGCTTGCCTTCCATTGCATTCCAATCCGAGGTGGTAACTACCAGCATTTGGGTCGCTGATGCAATGGCATCCCCAGCTTGGGCCTGCGCTTTGAGAGCAACAGGCGCTAGGCCGGCAAGCAAGAGCAACAGGCAGAAAATCTGCCGCTTCACGAATTTTGGCAAGGAATGGTCAGTCATGAAAGCTAAACTCAACGATCCATCACATTATCCGGATAATGCAGGTGAATCTCCTGCAGTGAGGCAATAGGCGTGCCGTCGTAGGAGGCAGGTTTGAATCTCCAATTCATCAACGCGCTCACAATTCTTGAATCCAGGCCATAGCCCAGGGCCTGCGTAATCTTTGTTTGCACAACCTTCCCCTCTCGATCGATCGTGACTACAACAACGGCGTCGCCCACAAATCCTCGTGGCAGATCGGAGCGCGTTATCTCAGGGTCAGGCGTGGTGAGCGGAAGCGCGATCCTGATATCGTGAAAGCTTGAGATTCCGGCAGAAAAATTCAGTATTGGGCCGAGATTGTCAGCCACCGCGGTGTTTTTCTCAGGAGTTTGCTGGGGAACAGGGCGCTTTCGATCAAGCGTAAGTAATGGCTTACGCGGAAGCGGCGGAGGCGTTTTCTTCTTAATATCCTGATCGCCGATGTAAACCAGCTTTGACAGGTTTAGTCTTCCGGCTGCGCCGCCCATGGCTGCCGGCTTCAACCAAAGCGGCCTGACGGAGTACACCAGCACGGCAACCGCCACGACATGCAGACCAACAGAAATCGCGATCGCATAGGGTGAACGACGATTTTGCAGCGGGGCGAACATTAAACAAATTGTAGCCTAAATCTGTGGTGGCGGATTACTGGACCGGTCGCGCAGGAGCGGTTCAGGAGTGCCTATCTAGGTTTATAGATGCCGGAAGCCTGAAAAATCGGCAATAAAGAAAGCGCCATATGAGGTGGCAAGGAAAACGAGTTTTTCCCCTATTGTTGGCTGTTTTGTCCGGCTTCAACGGTTTTCTTTTCTCGCGCTCTCCGTGCCGCGACCCCTAATGACTCTTCTTCTTCTACTCCCGCAGAAGTGAGCGTCACGTTGAGGCTGCTTCTATCAACTGGAGGGGCCACTGCTGCCGAAGGAATAGCAGCCGGTGGCGGCGAGAGGGGCGACGCTGATGGTTGTATGACTGCTGCGGTCGCTGGTGTAAATGCCGCTGCGCTTGGTGTTTCAGGTTCTGGTGTCGTGGATTCTGCCAGGGCCTTTAGGTCTGTAAGAATCTTGCGCATCGCTTTTTGGTTAGTGTTCTCTCGCACATCACGACAGAATGGCCCGGCATGCTCAGACCCAGAAGACGCCAAAACAAGCGTGCTGTCTTGATTCTCCGCTAACGTGAATCGTATGAAATCTCTTGGCTGAATATCGGTACACGTGGACGGGCTGTTCGTGTTCCTGCTGAATACCAGTTGAAACTCGCCTTCGCTGTCAATCGTCCAGCCCTGGCCGGTCATTCCGCGTACGATTGTTGCTCTTACGGTTTGCGCCGGTGCTTTTATTTCTACGCTTGTAGGAGCTTTATCCTTCCCGTAGCTGACGCCGGCCAGAAATGTAATCAAAATCGTACACAGAACCGTTTTCATATTCATGACTCTAATTCTAAGAAGTTTTGCAGTCTTTTCCTGCTTACCTTGGTAACGTCGTCCTAAACTTTGGTAACTATTCAGCTCAGCGCTCGTCGGCAGCTGCCGTTAATAGGACGCTTTTAGAGCGATTGTTGTAAGCCACAAATCAAAAACTGGCTAAGCTCCAGCAGTTATAGGTCGCAACCCTTACTGCATGCGATTGCCAGGAGCGCGGCTGCGGGTAGTTCAACGGGCAGGGCCAAAATCCTTAACAGATCGTGTCTGACATGCGTACCAAAAGGCCAATCTATCTCCTGAACCTTCGACTTGTCCGCGATTACCTTTACGGGAATGGCGACCTCGAGCTCCTGTGCTGTTTGAAGCGTGCGGTACGTGAGTTTGCCATGAAGAATGTACGAACCCAGCGATGTATCGCGATTGGCACGAAGCTTAAGGAGAACGATCTTATCGCCCGCGGCCATCTCAATCGGGGTTCCGGGCTGGTGTGATTTGTATCTAAATCCAGACCTGAACCGTACTGTGAATTCTGGTGAGGGCTGCAAGTCAAATCTTGTGGGGTAAATCCCCGGCTGCTTGGGATTGTTGCTTAAGGCACAACAGCCGAGATCATTCACTGGTACGAACAAAACAATCGCAACATCTTCATCACGATTGCGGGGCAGCTCGTTGTAGCGCTGGAATACTGCAACGGCCGGCTGGCCCACTATGTATTTGTGGGAACCGCAGTCCGTTTTGGCAGCGGACTGTGACTGCTCCTGGCCGATCGCGACCATGCACATTACCAGCAAACTGAAGGCGGTTTTTCCGAAGCCGTTGCTCATTCTTTTGAACATAGATCAAAACTAGTGGGTAGAAGACTGCTTCTCAAGCGGCAAGGGACGGCAAAGCTATTTTGCCGTTGAATGTCGTGCGTTGTCTTCGCGTGGGCAAGCGATTCTTGGGCTTATTGTGCCCGGAGGGACGCTAAGTCTATAGAGATATGGTAGGCACGAGGAGACTTGAACTCCTGACCTCTACCGTGTCAAGCGCGCGGCAAATTGTAACTTAATTGACTACACGGTGCAGACGGCTCTTCAAAGCAATTGAATGGCACAACACTCTCCAAGAAGATGAGCGGCAGCTTTGTTTGTGACCTAACAGTCAATATCTGGTTGGACTTTCTTGCTTTTTCTCCCTAGCGCGGAATCAGGCCGGGCTCCGAGGCCCGGCCACGGTCTGCTCATCCTTGTCTATCCTTCCTTCGACCCATTGCTGTCGGATAACCAGCTTCCAGGAGCTTGTGCATCGCATTGCGCTTTCGGGGTGACCGAGCGCGAAACTACAAGAATGCGCTTTGCCGCCGTCCGACGGCCAAGCGCTAGGGTGCAGCGGTCGTTGACTTCAGGGATTGACGAGTTGCGGCGAGGCTCGAGCCTCTGTGATAACTGCGGCTGGAGTCTATGGTGTAAGTGTCCGCTTCGCCGAAAACTCCCATCAGAAAGTACTGGTCGCCTTCGTGTCGAAACTGCAGTTTGATTTTAGCGTTTGGATCTGAGGATTCGGAGGTTACCGCATGAAAAAATCTTACTGCTTTTCCATCCTTGCTGCGAATCACGAATGTGGTGGACGGGTGGTTAAGTGCGCGGCTAATCGAGTATGTTCCGGCGGGAAAAGTAGTGCTCCCAACGACGAAATCAAATGGAACGGTAGACACGGTAGTGTCGCCCGCCTCGGCGAAAGCCGAACCTGCGATTGCCAGGGTGAGGCAGAGTGCAAATATGTACTTCATGTTTTTCCTTTTCTTCACTACCTGAAAAGAACCGTTCCCGTCGGCATTTATTCCCGAAACGCACCTAAGAGAATTTTTTTGCTGATTTCCACATAAAAGGCGTTAAAGCAGCAGGAGCGCCTGTTTATGACTCGTGACCCTTCCGCGGATTATCGGCATCGCCACAGCGAACCCGTTCCTGTAACCATTCGAGGTGCCCATGCATCAAATGAGTACGATTCGTCTGGAGGGTTTTAGTCCGATGCGTCTTTGTCCCGTGCTTGCTCTTTCCTTGGTGCTTCTGGCTCCGCATTTTGCCGTGTCGCAGAATACCGGTGGAGGAAGCCCTGCATCCGTAGCAATTGTGGAACTGTTTACCTCGGAAGCATGTTCCAGTTGCCCTCCGGCCGATGTGCTGCTCCGCCAGATCAATCTGAAGCGAGCAAGCGCTGGACAACTGATTGTTGGCATCAGCGAGCACGTCACATACTGGAATAGCCTCGGGTGGAAGGATCCGTTTTCTTCGCGGATATTTACCGACAGGCAGAGTGCCTATGCTTTGCGCCTCTCTCCGGAAGGATCCTACACGCCGCAGATGGTTCTGAATGGGCGTGAACAGTTCATCGGCAGCGATGCCGGCGCACTTGAACAGGCTCTCCGAGAGGATGCTCGGCGCCCTCACTTGGTTCTGAGCATACTCTCCTCCACACTCTCCTCCCGGGGAGTGGACGTAAAGTTTTCTCTAACTGGAGAGACACCGACGCCGCTCGATATCTTCGCAGTGCTAACAGACGACGTAGATCAATCCAACGTGCTGGGGGGAGAAAATGGCGGGAGGCTGCTGCAACACGTCTCGGTTGCGCGTTCGCTGACCCGTGTGGCAATGGTTCAGGGTGATAGGGAGCAATCCGTGCACATCGTGCTGCCTGAGGGATTTCAACCCGGTTCCGGTTCTGGTCATCACCTGATTTTACTGGCCCAGGAGCAACATCTAGGGCCGATTGTAGGGGCCGCTACGATACCGCTCTAGGTTTTACGTGGAATCTCCAGCAAGATTTAGCCATCAAGATGGTAGTAACGGCGGTGGAAGGCGAGTGTTTTCTGTGGCGACCAGTCTTTGAAATTGCCGCCTTGCTCACAGCTAATCAAATAGTCAAGCGCCTTTGTTGCCTCCAAAGTATCGACCGTTGCCAGAAACATCTTTGTGGCCTCCAGTCCGGCTCCGCAAAGAAACTGGATGTCGAGACCACACCACATGTCGAAACTTGACCTCTTAGCTCTCCAAATAAGCAATGCATCCTCAACCTCGCCGATGCTGAAAAGTTGCACGCAAAGGGTGCGAAGGATTTCTTCTTGACCTTCCTCACGACATTCTTGCTCGGTCTCTGCCTCGAGAAGATGCCGAATGTCATCGCGATATTTCGCCGATGCAGGCAAGCCAAATTTTTGAAGAGCTTCCTTGTAGGTCATTTAGATCGTCATCATACGAGAGTCTATTAAAACAACTCAAGAGCTCAGAAAAGCCTCCGCAGATGACCTGAGATTGTCTTCTTGTTTTGTCCGGTCATAGACCGTAAAGACCACTCTATTGAACTTTTTTGCAAACTTGCCGCTTAGCAATTCTGCAAATGCCGCTTCCACCATACGCGGATCGTTCTGGAATACGCCACACCGGCCATGCAGATCCGGCGGTTTTCCAGGTGAAAGGAAAAACAATACGTAGAATGTTTTTAGTTAGTCCTTTGCGCTCGAACCCTTATTGGACAGATGCGTCTGAAGCTGATTTCCGGTAAGTGGTTGAAAGATATGGTAGGCACGAGGAGACTCGAACTCCTGACCTCTACCGTGTCAAGGTAGCGCTCTAACCAACTGAGCTACGCGCCTACAAGGTCGAACAACCCTGATGACCTTCCCGGCAAGCCCCGGGACGCCTGATACAAATTGAGCCTACGCCAGCAGAATCAGGCAAACTAAGACAATCTAGATTTTACCAAACCATTTCGCCGGCTACCATGCTGTTGGTTACATCCAGCTTTCGATTACAACTGGTTGCAAGAAAGCAAGAGACATTCGTTCCTCATATTTGAAATAGAGCCTTACCCGAATCCAAAGAGAAAAGCCTGATTTGTGGGAACAAAATGCCTCTTTTGCGTGTCTTTAACTTTAAGAACATATACTTGTAACAAAGCTAAAATCCTTAAAAATGACAACTTCGGGCCAAATTTGCCGATTGGAGTCTTAATAGACCGATGAGCGTTCGACAAAAGATGCTGCTCGCCATTGTGCTCACGATGGTATTCAGAGCGAACGTGAGCGTGTGTGCGGAGGAACTCAAACCAGGGATTATTGTCGAGAAGATTGCAAAGAATTCTCAGGCCGAAAAAACCGGAATTCAAGAGGGCGATCTTCTTCTGCGCTGGGTTCGTGGGGACGCCCAGGGCGAAATCGAATCGCCCTTTGATCTTTCGCAGGTCGAGATCGAGCAGGCGCCATTGGGGACAGTCACTCTTGAAGGACTTCGGGGAACTGAGAAGCAGAGCTGGACCCTGGGGCCTAGTAGCTGGGGCATTACAGCGCACCCTGATTTTTCCGGCAATCTTCTTGCTTCCTGCCGTGAAGGCCAGGATCTGGCTCAAGCGGGCAAACTAAAAGAGGCGGCAGAGCGTTGGCAGGAGGCAAGTAAGCAGATAGACAACTCTCAACCTGCATGGCTGCGCGTGTGGTTCTTGTCGCACGCGGCCGATTTGTTGACTGGAACTCATCAATGGCAAGAGGCTGGCGACCTTTATCAGAATGCCATTCAGCAGGAAAACGACGAAAGACCGCTAATTACGGCGCAGCTATTGCGATCGTTGGCGTTTACATACCAGAAACGAAACGACTGGGCGAATGCGGAAAAATATTTTCAACAGGCAATTGCGGAAAGCCACAAACTAGCGGCCGAAAGTCTGATGATAGGAGGCATGATCAACGAACTTGGCCGCATTGCCGACTTTCGCGGAGATCTCACGAAGGCAGAGAATTATTTCCATCAGAGTTTGGTGATGCGAGAAAAACTGGCGCCTGAAAGTCTCGATGTTGCCTGGAGTCTTAACAACCTCGGCGTGATTGCTTCCAAAAAAGGTGATTCTGCCAAAGCTGACCAATATTACCAACGCGCACTGAAAATCCGGCAAAGCCTTTCTCCGGGCAGCATCGAAGTTGCAGGTACTTTGCACAATCTGGGGGTATCTGCCTGGCGTGTCGGCGATCTTCCCAAGGCGGAAGACTATTACGCTCAGTCTCTCGCGATCAAGGAGAAGGTGGCGCCCGAAAGTATCGATATGACGGTAACTTTGGGCGGTCTGGGTGCGATTGCCTGGCAGCGCGGGGATTCGGCAAAAGCGGAGCAATATCACCGGAGGGCGCTGGTAATTAATGAAAAGCTCGCTCCCGGAAGCCTCCTCCTCGCCGGTAATCTGGGTAATCTCGGTCTTGATGCTTACCAGCGCGGCGATCTGGTGCTGGCGGAGCATTACCAGAACCAGGCTATGGCCATACTTCAGAAGGTGGCTCCAGAAAGCCTGGATTCTGCCAGCAATTTGATTAATTACGGCGTCGTAGCATTGGCTCGGGGCGATCTGGCACAGGCCGAAGAACGATATAGTCAGGCTTTGGCAATCCAGCAAAAGCTGGCTCCCGATAGCAAGGACGTCGGTCTGAGCGTCAGCAGTCTTGGCATCGTTGCCTTCGAACGTAACGATCTTGCCAAGGCGGAGCAGTACTTTCAGCAGGCCCTGGCTATCAAGCAAAAAACTGCTCCCGAAAGCCTGGAGCTTGCACTCACACTGAATCTGTTGGGGCAGGTTGTTCAGAGTCAAGGTGATTTGAATAAGGCAAGGGAATATTACCAACAGGCTTTGGCCATCCGTGAGAGACTCGCTCCTGGCAGCCTTGATAGTGCGGAGAGCCTGCATTGTCTAGGGGATGCCGCCGGCAAGGAAGGCGATCTGGCCAAGGCCGAGCAATACTATCGCAAGGCGCTGGCTATCAGGGAAAAACTGGCTCCCGAGACCAAGGAGCATGCTGAAACCCTGGCCGCGTTAGCCGGCGTTATGCGGCGTGAGCAGCAGCCACAAATCGCCGCGCAACTCTATGAAGAAGCGCTGAGCGCAATCGAAAGTCAAACCGCGCGCCTGGGTGGGTCAGAAGAGGTGCGCGCCGGCTTTCGGGCGCAGCGTGAGGGTTATTACAAAAGCTATATCGACCTTCTCATTTCCCAAAAGCAGCCAGAGCAGGCCTTCGAGGTTTTAGAGCGTTCTCGAGCGCGAATTCTGCTTGAAACCCTGGCCGCCGCAGGCGTGGATATTCGCCAGGGCGGCAATCCCGCATTGCTGGAGCGTGAGCGCTCTTTGCAGCAGTCCATCACAGCGAAATCCAACCGCCGCCTCCAACTGCTGACAGAGGAGCATAGTGAACGGCAACTGGCAGCCGTGAACCAGGAGCTGCAGCAGCTCTCGTCGCAGTATGAAGATGTAGAAGGGCAAATTCGCTCCAACAGCCCCGCCTATGCCGCCTTGACCCAGCCGCAGCCGTTGAGCGCCAAAGAAGTGCAGCGGCAGTTGCTCGATCCCAACACGTTGTTGCTGGAGTATTCGCTGGGCGAGGAGCGCAGCTACGTCTTTGTGGTGAATCCGAGTTCGGTTACCGCTTATGAATTGCCAAAGCGCGCCGAAATTGAAGCTGCCGCGCGCCAGGTCTACGACATCCTTGTGGCTCGCAGCCATAGCCTGAAGGGCGAGAGCGACGTCCAGCGGATGCTCCGCTCCGCAAAGGCCGAAGCCCAGTATCCCAAGACTGCGTTCGTCTTGAGCCGCATGATCCTCGGTCCGGTAGCTTCATTGCTGGAAGGAAAGCGATTGCTGATCGTGAGCGACGGAATCCTGCAGTACGTGCCTTTTACAGCGCTTCCTTCGCCTGGCACGGCGGGATTTACTCCCCTGGTAGCCGGCCACGAGATTGTGAATTTACCCTCAGCGTCGGTTCTGCAGGTGCTGCAGCGCGAGAGCGCCGGCCGGGCCAGACCCGCCAAAATGGTAGCCGTTCTGGCAGACCCGGTTTTTACGCGAGATGATCCACGGGTGGCGGGCCAAAGCATCAAACAATTTACAGTGTCAAATGAGGAAAATCGGAGAGCGTCAGGGGCATCCGAATTGCTGCCGGAATCGCTCCTCCTCCGCTCTGCTACAGACGTAGGTGTAGCTGACGGAGGAATAAATTTCCCCCGGCTGCTTTTTACGCGAAATGAGGCCGACTCGATTTTGAAGGAAGTTCCGGCAGACAAGAGTATGAGGGCTGTTGACTTCCAGGCCAGCCGGGCGACGGCGATCAGCCCGGAGCTGGCGCAGTACCGGATCATTCACTTTGCTACGCATGGGCTTCTGAATGGCGAACATCCGGAACTCTCCGGATTGGTGCTGTCGTTGGTTGACGAGCACGGGCGGCGCCAGGACGGGTTCTTACAATTGACCGACATCTACAACCTGAATTTACCGGCGGATATGGTGGTGCTGAGCGCCTGTGAAACAGGCCTGGGAAAAGAGATCAAAGGCGAAGGCCTGGTGGGAATCACGCGTGGTTTCATGTATGCCGGAGCCAGCCGCGTGCTGGCCAGTTTGTGGAAGGTGGATGATGCCGCGACCGCCCACTTGATGGGGACTTTTTACAAGGGAATTTTCAAAGACAATTTACAGCCGGCGGCAGCACTGCAGCGAGCGCAGGTGGAGATGTGGAGGCAGAAACGCTGGAGTTCACCTTACTATTGGGCGGGTTTCGTATTGCAAGGCCAATGGTGAGAGCCGGACGCAAACTCTGCCGCGGTGCAATGAGGCCCACGCGCTAAACGGAATGAAACGGGCTTTTGGATGTATAGGGTTGTTGGGGTAGAGACGTAGGCACGCCACAATTCATACGCGGGAGGCGTAGTCGAAAACCAAGTGTCGCGTGAAGGAACGGGGCAAAGTGTGAATAAGCTGACGCGAGAAGAATTTGCGAGGTTTCTTGCCGTGCTTGATTGTGACCGAAGTCGAGCGGCAGAAAAATATGAGATCCTTCGCCGCAAGTTGGCAAAGCTCTTCGAGCGCCAGCAATGCATCCACACCGAAGAGCTTGCGGACGAAACCATCGACCGCCTGGTGAAGAAACTGGGCAGCGAACAGGTGCGCGACGTCAGCCTGTTTGCTTACGGAATAGCGCGCAATATCTGTCTGGAAGTTCGCAGGAAAACCCATCGGCTGGTCTCTATTCAAGATTACAATCGAGAAGGCTTGCCCGCGGGCGACACTGACCCGGAAGAAAGCATCATTACTGAGTTGGGCAATGCGCGCGGCCTGGAATGTTTAACCAAGTGCCTGAGGAGTCTTCCCCTGGATTATCACGAATTGATCCTCAAGTATTATCAGGGAGAAAAGCAGGTAAGGATCAGGCAAAGAAAAGAGCTGGCAAAGAAGCGCGGCATCAGCATTGAGGCATTGCGAAGCGAGGCCAACGCAGTGCGAGAGAAGCTCAGGAGCTGCATGAACAGATGTCTTGGCAAAAAACGACAAGCCGTGACCTCGCAACCGGATACTTCGCTCATGGCCAAGAGAGGAGAGTTTGGTGGCCAGTAGCCGACACGAAAGGGCGCTGCAATATCTGCTGGGGGAGCTGCCGGAACAGGAGGCGGTGGAATTTGAAGAACAGTGCTTCGCCGACGATGCTTTGTTTGAAGAGACATCTGCTCTGGAGAACGATTTGATAGATTCGTTCGTCCGGGGCGAACTTTCGGAAGCCGAACGGCAGCAGTTCGAAAAAGGTTATCTTATTTCTCCGGCCAGGCGAGCGAATGTCCAGTTTTCCCGGGTGCTGGCCGGCCATCTTTCTACTCTCCCGCCAGGAGAGGCGGTGGCAGAATCGAGGAACCCGCCCGCGCTTTTCTCCTTACAAGTCTGGATGGGGCGGCTGGCATGGGCCACGATAGCCGTGGTTGTAACAGCGGGAATTTCATGGATGATGCTTGCCAATCGGCGGCTGCGCCACGAGCTCGATCTTATGCGTGCCCGGCAAGCCCAATTCCAACAGCAGGAGCAAGACCTTCGCTTGCAGATCGCCGCACTTGACGCCCAAGTGCGCCAGGGTGGTGCGGGAGGGCAGGTCCGTCCTGAAATCATCTCTTTGATCTTGACTCCAGGGTTAAACCGCAGCGATGCTGCTGCCCGGAAGCTGGTGATATCTTCTCCAGCTCCGTTGGTGCGGATGGAGCTCTATCTTGAGCAAGATGACTCCCGCAGCTATCGTGCTTCCGTGCAGAATGCGGAGGGGCAGCAGATTTGGGAAACGAAGGACTTGAAGAGCCATGCAGGACCGCAGGGAGCCAAATCCGTCACTATAGAAATCTCTTCGTCGCTTCTTCAGAGCGGCGACTACCTCGTCAAACTTGATGGCAAAGCCGCCAATGGCCAGTTTGAAGAGGCAGAAGACTATCGCTTTCAGGTCGTGAAACGCTGATTTGTGAAATCCAGCCGCTGTATCCTTACAACAATTCTATCCATACAATACGGATGCGTTAAACTCTAAGTCTGTCAATCCGTAACACTTCCTGTCTGGATGCACTGCGGGAAAGATCGGGATATCCTGAAGCCATGCGGAAAGCGAGGCGCACCTCGAACGCAACCGAAGTTGGGCCATTCGCCTCTCATGCCGTGGTCCTGGTAACGCTCAATACGCCCAGGGAAAAGTTCTGGGGAGCGATCCTCAGTCTGGCTCCGGCTGGAGTCAGCGTGCGCGGCATCGATTTAAATTCCATCGAAGATTTCATACGCCAGGTCAAGGCCGGCGACCTGGTTACCCCCAACGCCGTGTTTTTCCCCATGCATCGCATCGAACGGATCGAGCTGGACTTGCACAACGGAGACATTCCTTCCCTGCAAGAGCGGTTTCAGGTCAAGACCGGCTTCGATTTTGCCGAACTGTTGCGCAAGTTTTCGGCGCCGCCGGCCAAAAAGGAATCAGACGCATGATCTCGCAATTGCGTGCCGCTCCCAATCAACTCACGCTGCTGCGGCTGATCTTTATTCCGTTTGTCGTCATTGCCGTCATGGAAGGCCACGACGCGCTGGCCTTGATACTGTTTGTAATCGCGGGAATCAGCGACGCCTTCGATGGCTTGCTGGCCCGCATCCTGAAGCAGCAGACGGCGCTCGGGCTTTACCTCGATCCCATTGCCGACAAACTCCTGCTCAGCACCTTGTTTCTGGCGCTTTCGTTTCTGCACAGGAGAATTCCCTGGTATGTGACCATCCTGGTTTTCAGCCGCGACATCGGCATCCTGATTGTGAGTACTCTGCTGTATGCCACCAATACGCTGCGCGACCTGCGCCCCAGCATCTTTGGGAAGCTGAATACGGCATCGCAGGTCGCGACAATATTTCTCGTGTTGCTTTATCCTGTGTTCCCTGTGCCATGGATTGAGGCAATGATGCATGCCTTCTTCCGTATAACCTTTGCTCTCACCCTCGTCTCATGGATTCACTACACCATCACCGTAGGCCGCCGCTTGCGTACTGCGGGGGCTTCCCATTCGGGTTGAGGTTTGCGTAGGTATACCTGCTGCGTTATGGAATGAAAATAACCTGAACGTTGATCTATCCCTGCCATTCCTTTTAGCGCCAGCAGGATTTGCCGAACTTGGTGATTTAAAATCCCGATGATTTAGAATCAAAGATTCGTTTTACCGTTCTGGTTGCTGTTTATGCCGTTGCAACTCTTCAATACGCTCTCCTGCAAGACGGAGGTCTTTGAGCCTTCCGATGACAAGCTCGTGCGCATGTATTCCTGCGGTCCTACGGTCTATGACTACGGCCACATCGGCAACTTTCGCACGTTTGTTCTTGTGGACCTGCTGCGCCGCTTCCTGCGCCTGAGTGGATACAAGCTCAAACACGTCATGAACATCACCGACGTGGATGACAAGATCATCCGCAACGCAGCCAGCGAGCACGTGGACGTGGCCACATATACGCAAAAATATGAGCAGGCTTTTCTTGAGGATTCGCGAATCCTGAATCTGGAGCCGCCGGAGATACTGGCCTACGCCACCGACCACATCAGCGAGATGGCGGAGTTCATCGCGGCGCTCGACAAAAAAGGCTACGCCTATCGCACCGACGACGGCTCTTATTATTTTCGGATCGCCAAATTTCCCCAGTATGGCAAACTTTCTAAAAAAGATTTCGCCGGGATGGAAGACGGCGCACGGGTGGATGTGGATGAATACGAAAAAGACAATGCCCGCGACTTCGCGCTGTGGAAGGCCCCCAAGCCCGGGGAAGCACAGTGGCAAACCAGCATTGGCCCGGGCCGCCCCGGCTGGCACATCGAGTGCTCGGTCATGTCCATGAAATACCTGGGCGAGAGCTTCGATATTCACCTGGGCGGAGAAGACCTGATTTTTCCCCATCACGAAAATGAAATCGCGCAATCGGAGGCTCTCACGGGGAAGACATTCGTCCGCTACTGGGTGCACGTGCGTTTCCTGCTGGTTGAGGGCGAGAAAATGTCCAAGAGCCTGGGGAATTTCTATACCCTGCGCGACCTGATTTTACTCGGACATAAGCCCTCTTCCATCCGCTATCTCCTGGCTTCTGTGCCTTATCGTCGCCAGCTCAACTTCACCTTTGATGGGCTTAAACAGGCTGCTGAATCCGTCAGGCGCCTGCGTGATTTCAAGCTACGACTGGAAACCGATCATTTTCCTGAGACGGGCAGCGCGGAGTTTGCTGATTTGGGGAAGACAGCACTGCAAAAAATGCGGGCTGCCATGGAAGATGATTTGAACACCGCTGAAGCGCTGGCAGCGATTTTTGAGATGATCCGGCCGGCGAATGTGGCGATGGATGCGGGTAAGCTAGGCAAACAAGAGATTCCCCAGCTCCTGCAGGCGCTGGAAGAATTCGATCAGATCTTCGACGTCATACGCGACAACGACGCGGAAAAAATCCGCGAGATTGCCAAGTGGGCGCACGCGCAAGGTAAAGAGAGCAAGTTGTCTTTGCCGGTCAACGGCCTTTCCGACGCGCAGGTGGAAGGTCTGATCTCAGAGCGAACCAAGGCAAAAGCCGCCCGCGATTTTGCCCGTGCCGACGCCATTCGAAAACAACTCGCCGAGGCCGGCATTATTCTTGAAGACACTAAAGATGGAGTCCGCTGGAAGCGCGGCTAAGGACACAGCTGAAGACGGCTGTGCCGCAAAATTAATCTGCGGCTAGGCTCTTTTCCTGCCCCAAACTGGGAACCGGCAACTGGCTGCCGGCAACTTCTTCTCGCCTCTTCAGCTTGGAGCTGGTCACCAGCACAACCGCGCCCACGATGACGATCGCGCCGGCCAGGATGTAGCGGTTCATTTCTTCGTGCAGAATCAGCCAGCCGAGCAAAACAGCGACAACCGGATTAACGTAGGCATAAGTAGAAACCTTGGCTGTGGGCACATGTTCGAGCAGCCATATGAAAGCGGTAAACCCGACCAGCGAGCCAAAGATGGTCAGGTAAATCACCGCGCCAATTCCTCGCGCCGTCCATACCACCGTGTGATGATTGTTAAGAGCAAGAGCAATCAGCATGTTCACGGCGCCGCCCAAAGTCATCTCCCAGCCGGTGGCGGTGAAAGGACCGACGGTAAGTTGCGATCTGCGCGAAATGATGGAGCCCACGCTCCAGCTCAAGCTTCCAAATACCAATACGCCGCTGCTGAACAGAAATGTCTTGTTCAGCGAACTCTGAGGCAAGCCATTCCTGAACAGGGGTGCAAGCTGCGGCCATAACAGAATAATGAGACCGGCAAAGCCGAGAGCAAGGCCGATCCAGCCCCTGCCTTTCAATCGGTCGCCGCGCAAAATAAAGCCTTCAATCAGCGCCACCCAGAGCGGGACAACAGCGACAATCAGCGCCGCCAGTCCGCTGGGCAGGTATTGTTCGGAATAGGCCAGCAGCATGTTGCCGCCGGTGAGCAGAAGCACGCCCATCGCCAGCAATAAGAGTGCATCTTTGACCGTGAGGCGAACACGGCGGCCACTCAGCGCGCAATAGGCGAGCAACAAAATCCCGGCGGCTAAGAAGCGCATTCCACTCAGCAGGGCGGGAGGAATATGTTCGACTGCAATGCGGATGCCAAGATAAGTTGAACCCCAGAAGAGATACACAAGAAAAAAAGCGAAAATAACGCGAAACCGGTGCTGGTGCTCTTTGGGAGTCATGACGTTGACGATAGTAACTAAGTTAGACGTTGCGCGAAGCGGAGGCGATGCAGGTTTTCTGGCCAGGTAAAGGACAGGTCAAACAAGCATCTTAAAGATTGCAAGCGGCGCCAGTATGCCCACGGCGATTCCGTATCCCAAATCTGCCCATATGATCCGGCCGAAGTTCAGCACATATAGAATGGCCACGATGGGATAGCTCAAAATCGCAAGCAGATTGCCTTGTTTCGCCTCCCCGGGAGCGAGCGCCCAAATTCCTTTAAGGTCCTGGGTTGAAGGGAATGCGTGCATTCCCATGGAGAGCCCCAGCCAATAAAAGAAATAGGCCAGTGGGTCCTCAATTTGAAGTTCCCAAACCGGCATGAAGGCCGCCGAGCAAAATACAATACACAGCGCTGTATTGACGAAAAATGGCCCCATGGCAACAAAAAACGCCGCTGTAAAATTCCTGGTGTTTTCGTGGATCACATAGCCCGCCGGGTTCTTAAGCTGGAAAAAACAAACGTCAAAGATCGCCAGTTTGAAGATCTTGCAAAACAGCATATGGGCTGCTTCGTGAATAATGACACCGGGAAAAGTAAACAGTGAGATAACAAAGCCGGGAATAAAGAACATGCTTCAACCCTTTCCCTTCGTCGATGAGTTTTGCCGAAAACGGCGGTCATACTCGTCCTTGTCAATGATCTCGCGAGATTGCAGTCGATAGCGGATGCGTTCCACATATTCCTGGTAGTTCTTCTGGTCGTTGGGCGATGATTGCGCCAAAACGCGGGCACGCTCCAATAACTCTTCCGCACGCCGGCGATAGCTGGAATCGCCGGTTATCGCATATTGGCAGGCAACGGCGCTGGCAAGCATGGCAACGGCGCCTGCAGAATCCGGTTGTTGCTTCCAGGCAGTCTCGGCAATCTGCTCGAACCGGTTGTAATCTTTGTGGTCGAAAGCGACCGCAGCGTCGTAATACTCCGCGGTTATGGAAAGACCCTTCATCTCCGGATAGAGTGTGGCAGCCTGGTTCATCTTCGCTGCCGCTTCCTCATCCTTCTTTTGATCTGAGAGTTTACTGGCTTCTCCGGCTGTGTCTACGGCCCGAACGGCGCGGTCCCAGATCTGCAGAACCTCATCGGAGAGATCATTTTTTTCGAATTGGGTGCGGCCGCCGAAGGTCTTTTGCGCGGCTTCAACGTCACCCGTCAACAATTGCGCTTTGGCCAACAGAAGGATACATTTTTCGCACTCAGGAGCGCTCTGCACTACGGGTTGCAGATAAGGAATAGCTTCGGCATAGCGTTGTTGCTCCAACAGGCGCTCTCCCCGGGCCAGCGATTTGCCGGCCTTAAAATAAGGCCTGCCATGCCATAGCGCCACCAACAGAAGCGCGAACACGAATGCCAGACTTCCCTTGAGCCAGGTTGGAAAGGGCCGCTCCATCACGGCTTGGGAGCACGGCATACAGAAAGGCAGTCCTGCCGTCAAAGACAATTCGCTGTTGCCGCTGTCGAGTCCGCACTTGGCGCAAATCGTGGGATCGGTGATTGTGGTTACGCGCGGGACCTTTCCGGCGGCCTTCATCTCGTCAAATCGTTTATTAGCGCAAGCTTCGCAATAGACGGCGTCATCTACGCGGTAGGCGGACGAGAGTGGGATCGCCGTGTTACAAGTAGTGCAGTTTGCCTTGCGCATCGCAACATTATGCAAGAGGAACCAGAGAAACTCCAGAAATCTCTTCCTGCAGCAACGTGCAGAAGTATTGCCTGGGGACGCGGAAATACCTTGATTTTTTGAGAACAAATTGAGGCTATAATTGGAGGTGTATTCGACTTAGGTTTGCGATGTATTTTCGCTTCCAATCCGTAAGCCCGCGCCAATTGATGCGCTCGCGACCGCGCTGCCGGCTGCAATCGCTGCCCGCGTTGTCGCGCCCTAACCTTTTCTCCGGGGACTAACTGCAATAATTTCTTGGTTTTTTGTATTAGTGGTCTTCCAAAAGAGACCACCGGTTGTAATTTCACAGTGACTCGCCTGGCGGGTTTTCCTGATGATTCGGAGAATTGCATATGACCTCTGCAGCTATTCTGGCTTCGGCTGGACCTAAGATTAAGACCAAATTGCCCGGCCCCAATGCGCGCCGCGTACTGGAAGCGGATGCGCGGCTGATTTCGCCCTCGTATACGCGCTCGTATCCGCTGGTGGCCAAACGCGGCCGGGGCGTGATTGTTGAAGACGTTGATGGCAACGAGTTCCTCGACTTTTCCGCCGGCATTGCCGTGGTTTCCACCGGCCACTGTCATCCGGAAGTTGTTGCGGCCATTCAGAAGCAGGCGGCCGAGCTGATCCACATGTCGGGCACGGATTTCTATTATGAAAGCATGACCACACTGGCCGAGCGTCTCTCCAAAGTCGCTCCCATGAAAGGGCCGCACCGTGTGTACTACGGCAACTCAGGCACAGAAGCCATAGAAGCTGCGCTCAAGCTGGCCAGATATCACACTGGGCGGCAGGGGATCATCGCCTTCTATGGAGCCTTCCACGGTCGCACCATGGGCGCTCTCTCGCTGACGGCTTCCAAGCCGCAGCAGCGGCGGCGCTTCGCCCCGTTGGTTCCGGGTGTAACTCATGTGCCATATCCCAATCTGTACCGCCGTCCGGAAGGCACTGACGCAAGGCAGTACGCCATTGATTGCGCGCGCTTCATTGAAGAGAAGCTGTTCAAGACCACGATGCCCGCTGAAGAAGTTGCGGCGATTTTTGTGGAGGCGATCCAGGGCGAGGGCGGGTATGTGGTTGCGCCGATGGAGTTCATGCAGGAGCTGCGGCGCATCTGCGACCGGCACGGCATTTTGCTGGTGGTGGATGAAGTCCAGTCGGGCAGCGGACGCACCGGCAAATGGTGGTCGGTCGAGCACACCGGCGTTGAGCCCGACATCATTACCGTAGCCAAAGGAATTGCTTCAGGCATGCCGCTGGGCGTCACTATCACGCGCGCCGAGATCATGGACTGGGTACCGGGTTCGCATGCCTCCACCTTTGGCGGCAATCCGGTCTGCATCGCGGCTGCGCTCGCAACCATGAACGTACTTGAGCGCGAAGCTATCGCCAACGCTGCTGAAGTGGGCAACTACATGATGCAGCGCATGACGCCGTGGGTCGAGAAGCACCCGTTGGTGGCGGATGTGCGCGGCCGCGGCCTGATGATTGGGGTGGAGATCACAAGAGACAAAAAAGCGCGAACTGTGGCAACAGACCTGCGCGACAAAATCGTAGAATTGGCCTTCGAGCGTGGCGTGCTGTTTCTGGGCGCGGGAGAAAGCGCCGTGCGCCTCTCGCCTCCGCTCATTGTGACTACAGAGCAGGCCGATATTGCAATGAATATTCTGGAAGAATGCATCACGCAGGCGGAGAAATAGCGATTCTCTCAAGCGCACAGCCGGGGAGGGCTGTGCCACGCGATCAGTTCGTGCGTATGCTTGAACTGCTCAAAACAGCAATAGAGCTTTCAGTTATAAAAACTGGCAACTGGCAACCGTCAACTGGCAACTGCTCACGCCGGTTTTCCGGCTAGAATGATTGTCCTATGAGTTCCGGACGTTTCACCCGTCTCATCATCCGTGCGCTGGATTCTGCCGGAAGACTGGTTCCGCAGCAAAAAAAGGCTGAGCATCTCGCCACCGGCCAACGGGGCGAGGAGGAAGCGTATTTTTATCTGCGCCGTTGCGGATATGTCATGGTGGCGCGCAATTTTCGCTCCCCGCGCCGTCGTGGCGAGATTGATTTGATCGGCTGGCATGACGATATTTTGTGCTTTATTGAAGTAAAAACCCGCACTTCGCACGCGGTCGCGCCGGCGGAAGCCGCCGTTGATGAAGCCAAACAGCGGGAATTGGTTGCCGTGGCCCGTGAGTATTTGCGGCGGGTTCCGGGCAAACCAGCGACTCGCTTTGATGTTCTCAGTATTTACCTGGAAAGAGGGGCGCATTCTCCGGAAATCAGCCTCTTCCAGAATGCCTTTTCCATGTCCTAAAATAGAATTTTGTCAGTAGAATTTTGTTGACCGGCTCTCGGCGAAGATGCCCTGCGGCCGGCGATGAAGGGAAGTTGTTGCTGTGCCTGAGCTGAGAAAAGACCCCATTACTGGCCGATGGGTCATCATTGCCACCGACCGGGCCAAACGCCCCAGTGATTTTGTCCGCGAACCTGTGAAGCAGAAAGGCGGATTTTGTCCGTTTTGTGCGGGCAACGAGAGCAAGACGCCGCCCGAGGTGCTGGGCTACCGCTCTTCCACGATTGGCGGCCCGGAAGCGCCGCGCGATGCGCCCGGCTGGCGTGTCCGCGTTGTGCCCAACAAGTTTCCCGCTTTGGGAATCGAGGGCAACCTGGACCGCGCTCCCGAAGGCATGTACGACAAGATGAACGGCGTGGGCGCTCACGAGGTCATCATCGAAACTCCGGAGCACGATAAGACCCTGGCTACGCTTCCTATCAAGCGCGTCGAAGACGTGATCTGGGCTTTCCGCGACCGCATGGTTGACCTGAAAAAAGACAAACGTTTCAAATATATCCTTGTTTTCAAGAACCACGGCGAACCAGCCGGAGCCTCCCTGGAGCATCCGCATTCGCAGTTGATCGCTTTGCCTATTATTCCTAAACAGGCGATTGAAGAGCTGGAAGGCGCCAAGCAGTATTATCAATACAAAGAACGCTGTATCTTCTGCGACGTGATCCGGCAGGAGCTGGAGCATGGCGGCCGCATCGTCGCCGAGAACACCGGCTTCCTCACTGTGGCCCCGTTTGCTCCGCGCTTTCCTTTTGAAACCTGGATTCTCCCCAAAGCCCACGATTCCCATTTCGACAATGCGTCTTCGCAGGTTTACGAAAGCTTCGCCAGGGCGGTACAAACTTTGATCGCCAAGGCGGACCGAGTGCTGGAAAACCCTTCTTATAATTTTGTGATCCACACCGCTCCCGTGCAGGACCCGGCAAGCGACTCCTACCATTGGCACATGGAATTCATGCCCAAGTTGACCAAGGTGGCCGGCTTTGAATGGGGAACCGGTTTCTACATCAACCCTACGCCACCGGAAGAGGCCGCCAGGTTCCTGCGCGAAGCGCCGGTGGAAACGCCTGTGCAGCAACAACTGGTAGGCGCGTAATCCAGCGTATTCCGTATCACTGGTCGAGCGAGCGGGAAAGATCGGAAGGCAGCCTTCTGCCTTCATCGTGGATTTGGGCAACCACCTGCTGTTCTTCTATGGCGAGTTGCTTCTCTTCTTCCTGAAGAGAATGGATGGTCATGGAATAGAACTCAATTTGCTCGGAAGGCTCCAGGTGCATAAGTGTTTTTGAGAGCAACGTTTCTTGCCTTACGTCGTTCTGAACTCGCGTATCCAGCTCCAAAACCTTTTTCATGTCGTTCAATGCCAGAAGGATCTTAGGATCATCGCGGAACTCGGGGATGAGCTGGTCTACCAGAGCCGCGCTTTTTTGGGTTTCTGAACTGACGTTGTTCAGCCGCGATTCAAGCTCGAGACATTGGTCGTAATAATCTTTCATCGTCGTTGCCGGGCGGCTCCTAAGCTCCTGGATTTGCCGGGTAAATGCTGTGCTCTTCGCCTGCGAATCGCTGGCTTGTTTCAGCAGTTGTTCGATTCGGTGGGTCTTCTCCATGCGGAATGAATTCCAACGCCAAAGCATGATTGCCATTAAAAGCACGATCGCTGCCGCAAGGTATACGGAAACCGGATGCTTCTGAAGCACCACATGAAACCATGATTGCGCCGGCTGCGGCTGGCCCGGGCTGCCGGCCGGGTGTTTTTGCACGGCAATCGCTGCCCCTGCCTGCATCGCCGGAGCGGAGCCGACCGCCGCTGCGGCAGGAGGCTGGGAAGTCGGGACCCTGGTGGAATCCTGGCCGGCCTGAGCTGCAGCATTTCCCCCGGCGGCCATATGGGCCGCGGCCACTTCGGCCTGAGATTGAACCTTGTGAGCCTGTTGGCCGCAGTACACGCAGATAGAAGCGCTGTCTGAATTTTCTGTTCCGCAATAAACACAGAACATGCTGGACTCCTGTGACCTGCACGCTGAATTCCGAATACTTTATCAATTTATAGTCACAGGTTTACAGAAAAATCTTTGGGTCATCCAAAACGGAACTGATAACAACGCGAAAAAGGCCATGTCCTGGCGGTTCATGTTTAACCCCTAGTGCGTTTCCTGGTATTCCTCGTGCCAGGCCATCTGGATGGCTTCCAGCTTGGCCTCGTTGGATTTCATAGGGTCGTCTTTGAAGTTCGGCAGACTGGTGACGCACTTGTGCAGGTCTGTGAAGCGCACAGTCAGAGGATCAAGATCGGGATATTTTTCCGATAGTTCGAGCGCGATGTCTTCAGCGCTATCCCAGGTAAGATCAAAGGCCATTGTTCTCCTCTTCAGATTGAGCCATTGGGTCATTGAGTCTTGCGTCGAATTTGAGTGAGCAATGAGTCAAATGACTCAATGACCCGATGATTCAATTATTTACTTTCCCGGTCCGTGGCCTTCGGAGACATAGTTCCTATTCCACGCAGGAATCTCGACGACAATCGTTCCTGGCTTTTCGATGACGCACTGGCATCCCAGGCGCGAATTCAGTTGCAGGTCGGCGGCCATATCGAGGCGGTCGGCCTCGTCATCTTCCATTGCACTAAAGCAGCCGGCGCCTTCTTTCACCCACACATGGCACGTGGTGCAGGCGCAGTTGCCGCCGCATGCGTGATCGACAAAGATGTCGCAATTCAAGGCAATATCCAGAATGGATTGCGGCTTGCCATGTTCCTTGTAAGGCAATTTGCCGTGTTCGAACTCCACGGTCTTGCCTTCCGGTAAAAAAGTCACCCGCACCGTATTCGGTCCGGGCGCGTCAGCGGTCGCTACAGCAATTCCTTGTGTTTTTTCTTGAGCCATAATTAAGTCCAATTCCGATATTCCGCTTGCATTTGTCCGGAGCGCCGCTTTTTGGCGCGAAGAGCTTGTCCTGAGCGAAGCCGAAGGAACCCAGAGAATGTTTAATTACCCATGCCGCCTGTCAGGCTTTCTCTCGAAGATCTCCTGGTTCGCCTTTGCATTCGCAGAATAAACGGCTTCCGCATTTAGCTTCTGGAGAGCTTGCCGAAGGAATCTTGCGTTTCGGGCAATACTGCTCTTTCGATACAGAAGAACTAACAGGCCTAACTCTCAATTTCTGCCGGAGCTATAGGATGCGGAGCAGCCGGTCCATCGGCATGCAATTCTTGCATGTCTTTTCCCTTCAGCGCGGAGCCAATGGCGGAATCCATCATCAGTTCAGCCAGCCGGGTTGTGACCCGGTTCAGCTTTTCGATGGAATCACGCATCAGGCGATAATCTTCACCCGTCTTGATTTGTTTCAACTCTGCTTCCGCTCTCGCGATTTCCTTACGCGCGCTCTCGCTGAGCTGATTCCACGCTAAGTTGCGGCGCCCTTTTTCGAGGGCGAGCAGAATGTTTTCCGCCTCGTTGCGCGCTTCCACGATCTGGCGCTGGCGGAAGTCCTCCTCGGCGTAATCGAACGATTCCAGGATCATGTTCTCCACCTGCTCATCCGTCAAGCCATAGGTGGGTTTCACTTCAATCTCGGCCTCTTTGCCGCTGCGCTGCTCTTTGGCGGCTACGTGCAAAATGCCGTTGGCATCAATCAGGAACCTGACTTCGATGCGAGGCAGCCCGGCGGGCATGGGCGGAATGCCTTTCAGGTCAAAGCGGGCCAGTGAACGGCAGTCCTTGGCTAATTCACGCTCACCCTGCAAAACATGAATGGCAACGTTGGTTTGGCCTTCCACTGCGGTAGTGAAGTGCTCGGTTGCTGATGCGGGAATGGTGGAATTGCGATGAACAATTTTCGCCACCACTCCGCCCATGGCCTCGATGCCCAGCGAGAGCGGAGTCACATCCAGCAACAGCATGTCTTGCGTAGCCTGTGAGCCGCCGGCAAGAATGTTTGCCTGCACCGCCGCTCCAATGGCGACCACTTCATCCGGATTTATTTCGGTGTGCGGCTCACGCTTGAACAGCTCTTTGACCAGCGCACGCACGCGCGGAATGCGCGTCGAGCCGCCCACCAGCACGACTTCATCAATCTGTTCGGCCGTGAGCCCGGCGTCAGCCAGGGCCTGGCGGCAAGGGCCGGTGGTGCGCTGCACGATAGGTTCAATCAGTTGTTCGAATTGCAGGCGAGTGATTTCCCGCTCGTATGTCTTATTCCCAGGCAGTTCCACGCTGATTGCGGTTTTTTCGCGGGCTGAGAGCTCAATCTTGGCGTCAATCACGGCTTTGCGGATCGCCTGCACAGCTTCCCCGTTGCGCCGCAAATCGAGTTTCATATCGCCGGCAATGTCATCGAGGGCAATGGTGATGAGCAGGTTATCAATGTCATCGCCGCCGAGGTGCGTATCTCCATTGGTGGCAATGACTTCAAAAATGCCTTCATGCAATTTCAGTATCGAAATATCGAAAGTTCCGCCACCCAGGTCATATACCGCGACAATGCCTTCTTTTTTCTTATCGAGTCCATAGGCCAGCGAGGCGGCAGTGGGTTCGTTGACCAGGCGCAAGACTTCCAATCCGGCAATGCGTCCCGCGTCTTTTGTGGCCTGCCGTTGCGCGTCGTTGAAATACGCGGGAACTGTGATGACCGCCTGGGTCACAGGTTTGCCAAAATAGCGCTCGGTATTGCGTTTGAGCTGGCGCAGGATGAGGGCAGAAATTTCCGGCGGAGTAAATTCTTTGTCTCCGAGTTTGATGCGCAGAATCTCGCCGGCTTTCAGGTTTTCACTGAGCCGGAAAGGGAAGAACTTCAATTCTTCGCCAACATCTTCCAATCCACGGCCCATGAGCCGCTTGATGGAGTAGACCGCCCGTTCAGGCGTTTCCACCAGGTATTTGCGCGCCGAATTGCCCACGGCAAAGTCTTTCCCGCCGCTATTCAAAGCCACGACGGAGGGCACAAGGTTCGATCCGTCTTCTCCTGGGATTACAAGCGGCGTTGCATTGCCCATAAATGCCACCAGAGAATTGGTCGTGCCCAAATCAATGCCGACGATGATGTTTTGTTCTTCAGACATCTGTAAATTGTGTGATTGAGTCATCGGATCATTGGGTCATTGAAAATAAAAAAAATGACTCAATGATCCGATGACTCAATGAATCAATTCTTCAGTGCTTCATTCACGTCTCTCACAAGATTGCGCATGTAAGAACGCCGGTTCAGCAGATCAACCATCTGGTCGCGAACCTGCAAGCGTTCTGCGTTGTCGTTTTGCGCGTTGCTCTCCCAGAGCTGGTCCCAATGGTCCCAGAGTTTTTTCAGCTCCCAGTGCAGGCCTTGCAGCTTCGCTTCGAAGTTCTTTTTAGCGCCTTCCAGTTGAGCGATGACTTCGGAGTCTTTTTCATCGCTCATGCGCAATTCCTGAAGCTGCATGTTCAGCTCAAAAACTTCTTCCAGAAGATCGGGCGGCACGACCTGCTTCTTTTCCTCGCCGCTCTGCCGGGCCCTGTCGGTCGCGGCCTTCGATTGCTCTTCAAGCTGCACCCCTTCCAGCGAGAGCAGATATTGCGTGCGGGCAATAGGATCTTTCAGAGTGCGGTAAGCGTCGTTTAACCGCGAGCTTTTTTCCAGGCTCCACTCCTGCTCCTGCGGCGTAGTGCGCACGTACAGGTCAGGATGCAGCCGCCGGCTCAGCTTGTAAAATTCTTTTTCCAGTGCATTGGTGTCGATGTTCAGCTTGCGCGACAGCTCGAAAAAACTGAAGTAGTCGCTCGCCTGCGGCGGCTGCACCTTGGAACACCTGGAACAAAAATGCGAGCCGGCAGTCAGCGGCTCGCTGCAAGACCAGCACTGGGGCCGGTCTGCGGCGGTTTTTTCAGGATTTGCGATGTAGGTCTCGATTGCCATAAAAAATTTCACCACGGTTCCTGTCTGCGGATGGCGCCAGGACGCCGTGGTGCAATTCAGGTACGCAAAAAAATTATGAAAACGATGATCCGCAACCGCAGGACTTGCTGGCATTCGGATTGCGGAAAACAAAACCCTGTTTCAGCAGCGTGTCTTCGTAGTCCAGTATCATGCCGTGCAGGTAAATGAACGACTTGGGATCGACGAACACGCGCACTCCGTCGTAGTTGTACACGCGGTCGCGCTCGTGGGGCTTGCTGTCGAAGCGGATGTTATAAGTAAGTCCCGAGCATCCGCCGCCCTGCACGCCCAAACGCAATCCGCCGCTCTCGGGCGACACGTTCTCCTTGGCCATGGCGCTGCGGACCTTTTCCAGGGCCTTGGGCGTTACCACGATGCTCTTCTGCGGAGCTGCATTGGCTACCGGAAGAGCGGACTGCGTATTTTCATTTTCCGACATAAACAATTTAAACGTAGAGACGCAGCTCTGTTACGTCTCCCATTCAGACGCTAAACCTTAACTTCAGCCGTAGCCTGAGCCGGCTTGCCGCTCTCAACGCCGTTCTTTTTCTTCCAGTCGCCGATGGCGGCGCGAATGGCATCTTCCGCCAGCACCGAACAGTGAATCTTGACCGGCGGCAGGGCCAGCTCGCGGACGATATCCGTATTCTTGATTTGCAGGGCCTCTTCCACGGTTTTGCCCTTTACCCACTCGGTGGCGAGGGAGGACGAGGCAATGGCCGATCCGCAACCGAAGGTCTTGAATTTCGCGTCTTCGATTACGTTGGTTTGCGGGTTTACCTTGATCTGAAGTTTCATCACGTCGCCGCATTCGGGCGCGCCCACCAGGCCGGTGCCGACTTCCGTGCTGCTCTTATCCATCGAGCCGACGTTGCGCGGGTTAGTGTAATGATCCAGTACCTTATCGCTATATGCCATTCTCTTCTCCTGTTCCTGTAATAAATTTTCGTAGAGACGCAGCTTGCTGCGTCCTCAATCCCAATTAAGAGACGTTACAATCTCAATGCGCTTCCGCCTGCCACTGCACTTTTGAGAGATCAATGCCTTCTTTCACCATCTCATAGAGCGGCGAGAGTTCGCGCAATTTCTTCACCGTAGTTACGATGCGGTCGGCGACATAATCAACTTCAGCTTCGGTATTGAAGCGCCCCAGGCCAAAGCGAATGGAGCTGTGCGCCAAATCGTCTCCCAGGCCAAGGGCTTTCAGGACATACGATGGCTCCAGGGTGGCTGATGTGCACGCCGACCCGCTGGAAACAGCGATGTCGTTGATGCCCATGAGCAGCGACTCGCCTTCCACGTACAGGAAGCTCATATTGAGATTGCCTGGCAACCGGTGTTCCAACGAGCCGTTGACATAGACTTCATCAAGCTGGCTCATGATTTTTTCTTTCAATCGGTCGCGCAGCTTCGCCAGCCGGATGGATTCCTGCGTCATTTCGTTCGAAGCGATTTCGCATGCCTTGCCTAATCCCACGATGCCGGGGACGTTCAAGGTGCCAGAGCGCATGCCGCGCTCGTGGCCGCCGCCATCGATGATGGCCGATATCTGCACCCGCGGATTCTTGCGCCGCACATACAACGCGCCCACGCCCTTAGGTCCGTACATCTTGTGCGCCGAGATGGACATCAGGTCGATGTTCTGTTTGTTCACATCCACCGGCACTTTGCCAATGGCCTGAGTGGCGTCGCTGTGGAACAGAACACCGCGCTCGCGACAGATCTTGCCAATCTCAGTCACGGGCTGCAGAACTCCTATTTCATTGTTGGCGTACATGATGGAGACGAGAATGGTTTTATCGTCAATGGCGCGCCTCAGGTCTTCCAGGTCAATGAGTCCGTTTTTGGCGACTGGAAGATAGGTCACGCGATAGCCATATTTCTCCAGACGCTTGCAGGTATCGAGCACAGCCTTGTGCTCGGTGGCGGCGGTAATGATGTGGTTGCCCTTTTCCTTGTACATCTCGGCTACGCCTTTGATGGCAAGGTTGTCGCTCTCGGTGGCGCCCGAGGTGAAGATGATTTCTTTCGCGGTTGCGCCCACCAGCTTGGCAATCCGCTCACGGGCGGTCTCGATGGCCTCTTCCGCCAGCCAGCCAAATTCGTGATTGCGCGAGGCCGGATTGCCGAATTTGCCGGTAAAGTAAGGCATCATCTCCTCAAGCACCCGAGGATCGACCGGTGTAGTCGCGTGGTTATCCATGTAAAGCGGAAGCTTCACGCCCGCTGGAAGTTTAGAATTTCCGTTCTCCATATTCATGCAGTTCTTCTCTCCCAAAATCTTCAGCTCAGCCGCACGAGCTCGGCGGCAACATCTGTTTTTTCATTGTGCTCATGGCAGCCGTCACCGGAATCCAGAGCCATGTCAGAAATTTTCATGCGCGTCAGCACATGCTCAATACTCTCGCTTACTTTGCGCAGCGGCTCGCGTACTGTGCAACGCGAACTCTGGCCGCAATCGTGAAGGCTGCTGTAGCAAGAGGTCATAAACAGCGGGCCGTCGATCGCCTTGATGACGTCGAATGCTGAAATCTCCCGGGCATCATGCGCCAGCACATAACCGCCGTGGGTGCCATGATGCGAACTCAGCAACCCTGCCTTCACCAGCCGCTGTAAGATCTTTGCCAGCGCTTCCTGCGGAATGCCGTACGCATCAGCTATGTCCTTCGCGCTGCAATGACCGCCCTGACACGCCAGATGCCGCATGGCGATCAGACCGTAATCGGCTTTTTTCGTGAGCTTTAGCATGCGCCCCATGCCGGGCAGGAAAATCCCGACCAAAACAGTCGCATATGGATTTTAGAGGCAGCGGCCAAAAAATAGCAACCACAACCAGTCGACAGACCGGTTTTTGCAGTCAAAGGTAAATATCTTCCATTCAATGGTTTATGGGGGGATAGCTGCGCGGAATCTTCAGAAAGTGTTTTACCGGGTTAATAGAACTGGGTCATATCCCGCGTCATTCTCAGTTATAGAATGGGTACATCTCACGGGATTACTCACTGCAGTCCGCGGATTAAGGCATATGCTGGATTGCTTTCAGAGACCAGAGAGATAGTCTAATTTCGTGCGCAACCCCCTCATCCGGATCACTTCGCGAACCCTGTTCAGTGCGGCTGTATTTAGCCTTGTGCTGCTGGCCAGCAGCTTTCCGGTTTTGACCAGCCAATCTGCCAAAGCCGCAGGGATGGCTGCTACTGGGCTGAATGAGAATGTGATTTCGCGCCTTCCTGAGAAAGCCGGTACGATTGCCTCGCGGCCCGAAGCAAAAATTGAGTCAACCTACAAAATTCAAGTCGGATTGAACAACGAGATTTATCCGGTTTTTGCCAATCAGGCTTCTTTGCAGAAGCGTGAAGAGCGTACCTGGGGCACGGTGAGCGTCACCATCAGCAATTCTACCGATGCTCCCCTGCACAATCGCGTAGCCGTGCAGGTTTCAGGATGGAGCGACCAGGAAATTCAAGTAGTCGAAATGGGCGCTGGCCAATCGCGTACTCTGCTCTTTGCTCCTACTTTTTTACCGCGTTTTTTCCAGAATCGCGAGCTTGCCGCCGCCACAGTGGCAGTGAACGTGACCGATGCCGGCGGCCAGGCAGTTTTCTCTGAGACTGTGCCCGTGCGTCTGCGCGCTGTGGATGACATGTACTGGGGTGAGGGCTTCAAGTTCGCCCCTTACATCGCCTCCTGGATCACGCCGCACGATTCCCTGGTAGAGATGGTATTGAGCCGCGCCAAGGAGCTTGCACCGTTGCGCCGCCTGCCGGGCTATGAAGAGTGGAAGGATACCTCCGGCCAGGAAAAGTCAACCCTGATTCAGGCCCGCGCCATCTATCGGGCGATGCAGGCGCTGGGTGTTTCTTATGTAAAAAGCTCGCTTACCTTCGGCGGGAACAAAAACATGAGCGAACGGGTGCGAATGCCGAATGAGTCGTTGCGCGATCGCTCGGCCAACTGCATTGACGGCGTCGTATTGTACGCATCGTTGTTTGAGAACCTTGGAATGGAGCCGGCGGTAGTTCTGGTGCCTGGGCATGCCTATATTGGCGTGCGCATCGCCCGCGAATCCCAGGAATATCTTTACTTCGATACGGCCCTCACCGGGCGCGCTGATTTTGAAGCCGCCGTGGCTGCGGCGCAACGCGGCATGAGCCGCACCCCGGAGCCGCAAATCAGCATGATTCGTATTGAAGAAGCCCGCCGCGCCGGCATCTTCCCCATGCCAGAGTCGCAATATGACGATGGCGCTGTGGCCGCGAGCAACACGCTGCACTCCTCCAAACATGCTTCCACCAGAAGCTCGGCAGCCGTGGCTCCGCAGTAGAGCAGGGATTGTCCCCATGCCCAACTGTGGTTAATTGAGACCATTCCGACTAAATAATTAGGATTCGGAAACAATCGTAAATCGTACTTCAAAAATCTTAAATTGCCCCAGCTTGCAACTTTTTCTCAAATCACATCATCCCTTGTTTGCCAACTACTTTTTCTTTGCCATGCCCCTTGACACCGGGTTGGGCAGAGCTAAAATGAGCGAAATTGCATGAACATCCGGCATTATGGGCCCTTGGCGAGTTCGGCCCAGGCCGGAAATGATTTAAGAATTTATGAGCACGGTTCCAAGAACATCAGCTTCTTCCATTCCTTCCAAGAAGGCTGCCGGCAGCAAACCTGCGCCGGCTTCAGTCCCGCAAAAGCGTGCAACCCCATGTGCCCATCCGAAGGTGCAAGTGGTCTCTCGCGATGAAGACGCGGAATACGTCGAATGCCTGGAGTGCCGCGAGGTATTCGATTCCAGCGAATTTCAGGATATGGCTATCGAAGAGAAAATCGACAACGAAACCGAATAATCTTTGAAATCCCCTGATGCGTATGCGTGCTGATGCGCTTGAGATGGTGTGTGCATAACGGGCCACCCTGAATTGCTTCTGTTCCCGAAGGGTAGAACATCGCAAAGCCGCCTTTTACTATTTATCCCACCAAAAAACTGGCAACTGGCCGCTGGCAACTGATTACTTCGGTAATAGTTACTTCCGTAATTGAAGCTGTTGATTCTAGTGCGCTGTTAAGTCTTCACTAACGCTATAATCTGCTTAATTCGTCCCCCGGAAAGTGTGAGGTAATTTTCATGAAGAGCCATAATGCTCTGGTAGTGGATGACTCTATGCTCATCCGGCATACAGTTTGCCGTTATCTGGAAGAACGCGGATTTACCGTCGAGTCAGCTTGCAATGGCGAAGAGGCCCTGGCCAAGCTGAAGGATTTCGAGCCGGAAGTTATTTTTACCGACCTCTCAATGCCCAGGATGACTGGCGGCGAGTTGCTCACCGTACTGAAGACCAACCCAAGAACCGCGCGCATTCCTACTGTGATTCTCGCCGGCAAGAGCAGCAGCAATCCTTTTGCAGCCGAGCATCTGGCCACCTACGTCATGTACAAGGATATTGATATCGAAGCCCAACTCCGCAACGCTTTGATCCATGCTCTGGGAACAGATATGGTCGCGGTCGAGGCCGGCGCCGTCAAGGTTAAGGCCGGCAGGGGTTAACGCAGAGGCAAACTCGCCTCGGCTGAAAATTCGGGGTCCGCAAAATCTTTTGCCAGGAATTTAGGATATGCCGCCGCCGCAATCATTGCGGCGTTGTCCGTAGAGAGCGGCCGGGAAGGGAAATAGACCGGCAAACCACTTTGTGCAGCCTGCTGCTCAAAACGAGCGCGCAGTTCGCTGTTGGCCGCAACCCCTCCGGTAACGAACAGGGTTGCCGCGTTAAACTGTTCTGCAGCCTTGAGCGTCTTTCCCACCAGGTCATCCACCACTGTGCGTTGAAACGAAGCGACCAGATCCAGGGTCTTTTTATCGCACTGCGCAAGAACCTCGTCCAGACTGGGTTTAGGGTTCTGGGCGAGCTTGCGCTGGCGCCCTTCGCAGGCTTCTTTCATAGTGTTTAACTCGATGTAGCGAAGCACCGCAGTCTTGATTCCACTGAATGAAAAATCAAAAAATGGTTCGTCGCCGTGTTCGGGCGCGTTGCGGTCTTTGCCTTTGATTTGTGCGGGAGTAAACTTCACCGCCTGCGGATTGCCGTGTTTGGCCAGCCGGTCGATGATCGGTCCCCCAGGATAGCCCAGGCCCAGCAGCTTGGCGACTTTATCGTAAGCCTCGCCGGCAGCGTCATCGCGTGTGCGTCCTACGTTTTTATAGCTCCAGCCGGATGAACCTGCAGCGTGCGCGTTTTCATTTGCCAGGTACAGATGCGTATGCCCGCCTGAGACCACCAGCGCAAGCACGGGAAAGGGAAAATTGTGATTGCCACGCTGCCGCTCGTCCAGAAGAACAGCATGGATGTGTCCTTCGAGATGGTTCACGGCGATCAGGGGCTTATCCAGCGCAAAAGCCAGTGCCTTGGCGTATGTGACGCCCACCAGTAATGCGCCCGCCAGGCCTGGTCCCTGGGTGACTGCGATGGCGTCAATGCTCTTATAGCTCTGACCGGCTTGCTCCAGCGCGCCCCGCACCACAGGAACGATGCCACGCAGATGCTCGCGCGAGGCCAACTCAGGGACCACACCGCCATACGGTTGATGCGTAGCGAATTGCGAAAGCACGACGTTCGATTCCATGTGCTCTCCCGAGCGCACCACGGCAGCCGCGGTTTCGTCGCATGAGCTCTCAATACCCAGGATGAAGACATCGGCCATATCTATATATTATGAGATAAGCCTGCACATTATGCTCTGGAGGCAAATGCAAGGGGGATCGTAAGGCATTATCGGATAAACAAATTCGTAAATCGCACTTCATAAATCGTAAATCTGCATGTCTACCCAGCAAAACTCGGCGATCGAAATCATTCGTACCCTGCGCCAGCGCGGCTTCCAGGCCTTTCTCGTAGGCGGATGTGTGCGCGACCTGCTGTTGGGACGCGAACCGGCCGACTATGACGTAGCCACCGATGCCACCCCCAATAACGTGATGGAAATTTTTCCGAAAACCTACGCAGTAGGCGCGCAATTCGGCGTCGTCCTCGTAGAAACTGGCAACCTGTCCCAGCGCGCCGTGGACCAGCAACCGGCAACTGGCAACTGTATTGAGGTTGCCACCTTTCGCAACGATGGAATTTACAGCGATGGCCGCCATCCCGATGAAGTGCGTTACACCAAGATTCCGCAGGAAGACGTGCAGCGGCGCGACTTTACCATTAATGGGTTGCTGCTCGATCCTCTCGATAACAACAAGGTGCTCGATTTCGTCGGCGGGCAGGTTGACCTGAAAGCCGGCGTTATTCGCGCCATCGGCGATCCCGAACGCCGCTTCACCGAAGACAAGCTGCGCATGATGCGCGCGGTGCGATTTGCCGCGCGCTTCGGCTATGTCATCGAAGAAAAAACCATGCATGCTATCCGCGAACTGGCCCCCACGATTCACGAGGTCAGCCGTGAGCGGGTGCGCGATGAGCTTACCAGGATGCTGACCGAGGGGCACGCCCGCCGCGCCTTTGAGTTGCTTGATGAGTTACGGCTGCTGCCCGAAGTGCTGCCTGAGATCGCAAGAATGAAGGGTGTCGAGCAGCCACCCCAATACCATCCAGAAGGCGACGTGTGGGTGCACACCCTGATGCTATTGGAACCGTTGCCTTCTGATGTCTCGCCCACCCTGGCCTGGGGCGCTTTGTTGCATGACGTAGGCAAGCCGCCCACGTTTCGTGTAGCTCCTGACCGCATCCGTTTTGACAGTCATGCCGAGGTGGGGGCCAAAATGACGGAAGAGATTTGCCGCAGGATGCGCTTTTCCAATGATGAAACTGAAAAAATTGTGGAATTGGTAAGCAATCACATGCGCTTCCCCGAGGTAACGCGCATGCGCGAATCCACGCTCAAACGCTTTCTGCGCATGCCTAATTTTGAGGAGCACGTTGAGCTGCACCGCCTTGATTGCGGCGCCAGCCACCGTGACCTCACGCTCTACAATTTCGTGAATGAAAAGCTGCATGCTCTGCCCGAGGAGGAAATCCGTCCCCGTCCGTTGATTACAGGAGACGATCTCATTGCCGGCGGTTACCACCCGGGCCCGCGCTTTAAAGAAATCCTCTCAGCCTGCGAAGATGCCCAACTGGAAGGGCATCTTCACGGGAAAGAGCAGGCCCTGGAATGGGTGAAAGAGCGCTTTCCGGTAGAATCTAAGGATTAAGATTGAGGGTGCCGTGCAGCCGCTGCGTACAGGTTTGGAAAAAATTGTTTTGGACGCGTTACAGCGCACACCTCCCCAGGAAGCGCCGTTGCTGGCCTGGCCGTTTGCCTGTGGTCCGGCGGTGGCACAGAAGGCGCGGGCTCTGAGTTTCGCCGATGGAATCCTGACGATTGAAGTGGCCGACGCCGGCTGGCGCACCCAGCTCACGGACATGGCTCCGCAATTTCTGGCGCGCATCAACCAACTGGTTTCCGTCAACGTAAAGCGCTTGTGCTTTATTGTTTCGAATGGGAGCTGAAACCCTGGAACCTCGAGTCGGAAAAACTTTGCTCCGCGTGATAAGCGCCCTTTATATGAACAGTGGACGAGATTGGTCACACTATGCATTGGGTTTGGTTTAATGCTCTGATCATTCTTTCGCCGTTCGTCCTGCTTTGGGGATGGATACAATACATAAAACTTCCAACCCATTCAGATTGGCGCAGCCGTGCTAGCTTGGTGGGACTGGCCGCGCCTCTTCTCAGTCTTGCTGTGTGGGGCATGATGGCGGTGGTTGCTTCCATAAATTCATTGAATACGTCCAGTGCGACGACAGAACGCATGATTTCCGTCGGAGTATGGATTCCTCTTCTTGGAATGCTGGTCTCGCTCGCCGGACGCCCACGTCTTATCCCTGCTACTGTTCCCACGTGTATCGCAACCGTGTTCTTCTGGATCGGCACGACCCTGCCATGAAGACGCTGGTTGGCTGTTTGTTGCGGAATAGCCGAGGGCGATGGCATGTAAAATCGAAAATCAGAATTCGTAAATCGAAAATTCTCCCCTAATACACTAAAATGAGTTCAGTCTCTTTATTTGCAGAACACAGTCCAAATAGTATGAAAGTCACCGACAAAGACGTGGCCACAGTCGCCGACCTCGCGAATCTGGAGCTCACCGCCGCCGAGCGCGAGCGCATGGTGAGAGACCTGAATTCCATCCTGGGATACATTGACCTGCTCAACGAGCTTGATACCTCCAATGTTCCCGCCATGGCCCAGACGGCTGACCGCTTTGGCATTGATAACAGCAAGGCCGGCAGCGAACGCTTTCTTTATGCCATGCGCCCGGATGAACCACGGCCTTCGCTGCCACGGGAAGAAGCCCTCGCTAACGCACCCGACTCCAACGGGAAATTTTTCAGGGTACCGAAGGTGATCGAGCGTTAATCCCAAAAAGAAATCGAACATTTGATTCCAAAAGGAAAAATAATATGAGCAACAACGAGCTGGTAGTTCCGCCAGCCGCCAAGACCGACGCAGGCTCCAGAGAAATGCTGAGGGCTTGGATCGCCAATGGCGGTCTGCATTGCACGCTTTCCATCGGGGCATGGGGAGACAAAGAGACCATCGGCTGGGGCATTCTGCTGACCGACGTTGTTCGCCACGTTGCCGATGCTTTGCACAAGCAGGATGGCCTCGATCCTGAGGATACGATCAAGCAGATACGGGCCGTTTTCAACAAAGAATTGGATGAGCCTACGGCCGATGCCAAAGGCGGTTTTGTAACCCACTGAATTCATCATCATTATGGACCTGAATCTTCTTACCGTCGCCTCCGCCCGCACGGCCGTTGCCGAGCGCACCATCACGGCCACGAAACTGGCGGAAGGCTTTTATAAAAAGATTGAAGCTGAAGATGGCGACGTGCACGCCTATCTGACTCTTGCGAAAGAACGCGCCCTGGAGCAGGCGGCGCGTATTGATACGCTGGCGGGTAAAGGCGATCGGCTGCCTCCGCTGGCTGGCGTTCCCGTTGCCATCAAAGACGTCATGATAACGCGCGCAGTGCGCAGTACTGCCGGATCGAAAATTTTGGGGAACTACATCCCTCCCTATGACGCCACCGCGGTGAGACGGCTCGAAGAAGCCGGGGCTGTCATCCTGGGTAAAACCAATTGCGATGAGTTTGCCATGGGCTCTTCCAATGAAAATTCGGCGTACGGGCCGGTGCGCAATCCGCGCGATAAGAGCCGGGTTCCAGGTGGATCGTCAGGTGGTTCAGCCGCATCGGTTGCGGCCGGCACTGCCGTGGCCGCGCTGGGTTCCGACACCGGCGGCTCCATCCGCCAGCCTGCGGCCTTCTGCGGGGTCGTTGGACTTATGCCCACCTACGGACGTGTCTCGCGCTACGGCCTGATTGCATTTGCCTCTTCGCTCGATCACATCGGTCCACTCACAAAAACAGTAAAAGACTCCGCCCTCATCTTGCGTCATATCGCCGGCCGCGATCCCCTGGATTCGACCTCTGCCGATGTCCCCGTTCCTGATTACGCCGCCGAGATCGAAAAGCCGGTGCAGGGTTTGAGAATTGGAATCCCTGAAGAATATTTCGGAGAAGGGCTCGATGCGGAAGTCCGTGCCGCGGTTGAAAATGTCATCGCTCAATTGCAGCAGGCCGGATGCCGGGCCGTGCCCATTTCGCTTCCACACACGCGCTACGCTGTGCCCACGTATTACCTGGTAGCCACCGCTGAAGCCTCTTCCAACCTGGCTCGCTTCGATGGCGTGCGCTATGCTTACCGCAGCAAAAACGCGAAGAGCCTGGCGCAGATGTATCGCAATACGCGCGATGAGGGTTTTGGCGCCGAGGTGAAACGGCGCATCATGCTGGGCACCTACGCCCTGAGCGCCGGCTACTACGACGCATACTATTTGAAAGCGCAGAAAGTCCGCACCCTGCTCACCCGTGACTTCGAGAATGCATTTCAGAACGTGGATGCCGTGGTCACGCCCACCACGCCAACGCCCGCATTCAAGCTGGGAGAAAAAGCCGACGACCCGCTGGCCATGTACCTGGCTGATATTTATACGGTAACCGCCGACTTAGTTGGAATTCCGGGAATCTCGGTGCCCTGCGGCAAATCGAAAGAAGGCCTGCCTATCGGCGTGCAGATTTTAGGAAAGCACTTTGATGAAGCGACGATCCTGCGCTTGGGACATGTGGTAGAACACAGCCTGGCCTAACCCATCACTTGATAGCTTTGCCCAAAAATCATTCGTGAAAGGATTTTGCGCGAAATATTAGGAGAACGTGAAAGCAGGCGTGGCTTAAGGTACAGCCCCGAATGGGGCGGCAGAATGTAGCCCAGGGCCGGGGTCCCCGGCGCGCGCTTCGCGTGACGGGGTGGAGGGCGTAAGCCCTGGGAAAGCAAAGGAAACAAATCATTCCTCTCTGCCGAAGGCCAACACGCAGCGAAGCGAAGTGTTCAGAAAATAGTAGGTTTTGCGCGACGAGAACCACAATTTACGTTACGGGTTGTACAAGCCCGATTTTTTTGGCAAAGCTTCGCCTGATTACCAAAGTTGTAGCACTACCTGATTTGCCCGCCAGCCCATTTCGGGATACAGTCGTCCTTGCGTAAAACCTTTTTCTGAAATCCCCCCCGGTCGCTTCAAATCCAGTACTTCGAACAAGGAGGAAGTATGCCTAACCGGCTGCTGAAAGCGCTGTTGACCGCGGGTTTGTGTGCTGCACTTGTCCCAACCACGGCTCTTGCCAAAGATCGCGACAAAGGACATGACCGCGACGATAATGACCGCAACCACTTCACGCATCATGACAACGACCGTGACAAGGACAAGGACCGCGATCACGATAAGGACCGTGATCGTGACAGGAACCATGATCATGACAAGGACCATGATCGCGATAAAGACCACGACCGCGACCATCATTCACAAGGTTCGAACCACGGCAAGAAAACTGGTTGGGGGAATTGCAACCTGCCTCCCGGCCAGGCCAAGAAACACGGCTGTAAATAGTTCAGGAAGATTTGAAACCCGAAGCCCTCTGAAAAGAGGGCTTTATTTATTGTATTGAGTTTGTCATTTCGCAGGGCATGGGTGAGCTTTTGGTGAGCGCTGTCGTGCGCGAACCAAAAGCGAGGGCGTAGCAGCCTTATTTTGGCTGCGTAGCCCTTAGATTAAAGAAGCGTGTAATAACTCTCTCCGCCGCAGGCCCTGCACAACACCTTGCCCTCACGCAGGACTTCGCGATGGAAGTTGATTCCCTCGCCGCACTGTTCGCAGACCACGCGCTCGCCTTTGTATCCCGGGAATTCTTCCGGGCCTAGTTCGACCTTCACCCATTGCGTATCGAAAAGGTCTTCGTCGCGCATCTCGCGATAGGCGAGCATCTGCTGCTGGTTCTTATCGGGAATTTCCGGATGCATGCTGCGCGCCAGCGCCTTGGAAGACTCGCGTGCTGCCACGCGGACTGCTTTACCCGTGCTTACATCCACAAACGTAGCCGCAACCTTGCCCCAGTCGCGGAACTTGAGCGCGCGCTTGCCCAGTCTGCATCCTGTAACCACGGCCACGGCGTCGGTCGCGCAACGGTCGATTTCCACGAAGGTCACCAGCCGCTTGCGGTCTTTGCCGCGCGGGTCATCGATGCCCAGCTCGCGAATTCCCAGCATCGCCAGGCGAACACCCAGCACCTGGCCGGCGCACAGGTGGCCATGGGCCTGGGCCGCGTCTTCAAGGTATTCATCCAGAGTCTTCACAATACTATTATGAGGTATGCGATGAATCTACGGAGGTCCGATTTGAAATACATCGTGAATAGGTTTAAAGACGATGGCTGCTAGTTTTGGACTTGATCTCACCTGCAATTTCTATAGCGAGCTTTTGAGCATCCCGCATTTTGCTCAGAATCTCTTCTTGCATGGCATAGTATTGATCCCAAAGTTTCGAAGATACTAAACTTCTTACATCTAATGGAACACAACTGGCCCACACCTCAAACCGTTCCAAGCGAGCGATTCGTTGTTCAACATCTGCTATCTTGCGAACAGAGGGAGAATGGCGCGCTACCCCTAGCATCCATTCCTTCCAATCGCTGCTCCCTTTGGATTGATTGCACTTTCCGCACGATGGAACCAAATTTCGAATTGATGAAGGATAGCCAGTGGGTTTTCCTTCCTTCACTAAGGGCCGAAGGTGATCCCATTCTGTAGCTCGATCCCCGCAATAAGAACACCTGAGATCATTGGCCTCAAGTTCAAATATTTCTAGAACTTGTCTTACTTCATCCGCACTGGGACGCACAATTGGAATGATCGCCGCGACGAAGACATTCTTTATGCTGGTTGTACGACCTGTAATTACAGAACCACCAGGCATCTTAAAACAGGCCAGCAGTTCTTTGTCACTTGAACCCATGAACTCCCTTCGTCTACAGAATGCCCTTTAGAAGCACTGCAACAGTTGTGTCCAAGCCCTTTGCAACTTTTTGCAGACTGTCTAGTGTTAGATTTAGCTCCCCGCGTTCGATTCGTCCCATGTAGCTGCGATTGATGTCGCAGAGGTCAGCGAATTCCTCTTGGGACCAACCCTTTTGGCTTCTAAATTTGCGGATTCTCGTACCCAATACCTTCCGATAACTTGAATCTTGCATTGTGCAGATTGTGAGAGTAGGCTCTTCTTTGTGTCCACATCATATATAGAGCCACTATTTATGAATACATCTCTTGATGCTTATGCCGAGCCTTATTCAGGCCACGAGGCCATAAAGATTGTCTGCAATCCATGGCATGCTCCAACAATCTGGATTTCTGAACTAATGACAAAGACTCCAAAAGCCGTACTTCGGGATGTGTTAATTCACATAGTCGAAGCCACGTTTCAGGTTCGTTGCCTGACAATTAGCAACAAACAAAAGCCGCCTTACGTTTGTGACTCTGAAGCAGGCAGTTGCGGCGATTTTGATGTAGGCGGCTTTTCTTATCACGTTGCTTGTACTTCGATCTCTGCATTAGTTCGGAAGTGCAAGAACGATCTCGATGCTCATCGATCTCCGGTGTTGCTAGTACCAGAGCACAGAATGTCCGATACACATTTGCTCGCTAAGCGGCTTGGGATTAAACGCAGAATAGTTTTATTTGCAGTGGAGGGTTTTCTAAGCCGTGCACTTCTTTTTCAAGCGGTTGAACAACGGCAGACGGTGTTTGAGAGCTGGAGAGTTGTCATTTCTGAGTACAACAAGGACAAATTCCCAAAGATTGAGCTTATCTAATGGGTGTCGGCCGCAGCAGCGCCAGCGTCGCAGGCTGGATTTGAATTTTGACCGGTAGAGACCCAAGCAGCTCACCATCTGCTTCGGCAAAAATTTCGCCGCTGCCGTGCCGGGCGCCCCTCCATCCTGCAGGCAACTGCTCATCAGGGCGCAGCTCGCGGCACGTAAGCTCACGAACCCGGACCAATTCTACATCGCGGATCTTTCCCGGTGGCGCTCCCATGAGATTTCCGATCAGGCGAAATCCGTAGGCAAGATAGCGAAGAGCATTGGGCGTCTTGAACAGGATCACATGCAAGTCTTCGGAAATCCGGCTACTGGAGCCATTACCGTTGCTCTGCGCCGACAGGCATCGCCCAAAATAATTAATGCGCTCAGCCACAATCTGGGTGACGATTTCCCGGCGCGGCGCATTGCTGCCTATTTCCTGGAATTCAACCACGAAGGGCGGGAACTTGTAGCGCGCCAGAAGCAACTGCCGCACCGACTCGGCATAATAGGCATAAATGCCGTAGCGCGCTTTGAAAGCATGATTGATCTTGCATATCACATGCGCGTCAGCGCCTACTCCGGCGGCTGCGATCCAGTAGCGGCGGGCCATCTCGCCGTTCGCCGCCCGAAATTCCATAGCGGCCACCGTGGTGGGTTCGGGTGTGGCCGTAAGCAGCGCGCGCGCTGCCTTTAAAGGCCGGCGAGGGATTCCCAAATCCTTGGCCAGAAGATTACCCGAACCAAATGGGATGATGCCCAGGGTTACCTCGTCCCCGGCTTCCACCAGGGCCTGCAGGACTCCGTGTACCGTCCCATCGCCGCCGCACACGATGAAGTTGGTGAACTCATCTCGCAGCAGGCGCTCGATCTGTTGCGAGACCGAATCGGAGCTTTGCGTCGGGAAGGTAAGCACATCGTGGCCTTCGCCGCGGAGCACGCCGGCGGCTTTTTCCACCTGGCCTATGCGCCGGTTGCGGCTGGTGCCGGATGCGGGATTGTAAAGCAAAGCAATCTTCTGCATATTTCAAGGGTCAACTGCGCGGAACTTCACCCCCCGGAAGACCTGGTTCTGTTAAACATGGTTCTGCAAGATCTGGACCCACTTTCAATTTTATGATGTTTCAGGAGTGCCAGTAGTGGTGATCGCGCAGAAAATAATTATCATTCCATGAGTTCAGCGCGGTTCTGAAAAACATGCCCATGATCTTGATGTGTCCCATCTTCTTGAAACGGCGGTTGGTGGTCAGCGCTTTCCCGCCGGCGATGCCGAATTTTCGCCGCGCTACTTTTTTACTCAACAAATAATCCTCGGCGTAGAGGGCCTGCTCGTTAAATCCTCCCAGATCCTCAAAGCGCTCGCGGTTGAAGAGCATGAACATTCCCGTGCTGAACGGTTTCAGCAGGCGCGAGAACTGCTGCACGATATCGTTGCCCAGGTACATCACCTGGTCCATGAAGCGGCCATCGCGGCACCAGATGTTGGTGGTAACGCAGTGCAGGTTCTTGCGCTTCGCTAATTCAAGGGCGCGGCGGACCAGGGTGTTATCCGCCAGTTCCATGTCGGCATCAAGAAACAGCACGTAAGGCGTGGTGGCCATGCGGGCGCCGGCGTTGCGTCCGGCGGAAGGCAGGCCGCCGGGGATCACGCGGACGTCAATGCGGTCGCGGAATCCGAGGGCCAGGTCGGGCGTGCCATCGGTGGATTGCGCATCCGCGACGTAGACAATAGTTGCCCTCATGCCGGGAGAATCCTGCTGCGCAATCGACTCAAGCAGCCGGGGAAGCAATTCGGCTTCGTTCTTCGCCGGAATCACGATCGTCAGTTCCTGACTGGTATTCATGGATTTCTATGCCCTCCTCGCCAACGCTGATGTATGTAGCCGAAGAGCTGGTCCAGCAACCCGCATTGTAGTACCGGGTGCCGTCCTGCTCTACCTCTAAAGATTGATGCGTGTGTCCGCAGAAAACGCAGTCTACGTGGTGATGCTTGGCATAGGCCAGCGCGCCCGTGGCAACTTTGGGCGTCAGCCGCAGCCAGGCGCTGTTCATGCGGTCAAGAAAACGGCTGAACGATCCGCTGCGCGAATCCAGCCTCTGCAGCGCCAGGAAGGCCGAAGCGCCCAGCCGGCTCAGCAATTCGTTATTCACCACGAAGCGGTCGAATTGATGTCCGTGCACGGCCAGCAGCCGCTGGCCGCCGAACTCCCAGAAATATTCCTGGTACACGCGCACTCCCACCAGGTGCGACATGAGATGCGAAAGACCCTGGTCATGATTGCCTTCCACCCAAACCACTTCAATCCCGCGCCTGGGATTGGAAAGTTTGCGGATGTAAGAAAGGAAGCGCCAGTGGTCTTTCTTGAGGCGGCTGAAATTAAGATCGCAAAAGATATCGCCCAGCAGGATGAGCCGCCTGAAATTGTGCTGCCGCAGCATTCTCACTGCGTCTTTTGCCCGGCTGAGCCGAGAGCCCAGATGCAGATCGGAAATAATAACGGTATCGAAAGAAGCTGCTCCTCTCATCTCCCGTTTCTGCCCAACACCCGGATTGCAATGCCGCGCCGGGTTAAGCAAAATCTCCAACCGAGTTCATTCCCGCCGCCCGCCGCGACCGGGCCGCCACGGCCCGCAGCCTGCGCTGGATGGCCTCGAGCGCGCGGTCAATGGCCATGCTGAATTCCTGGCCATATTTTGCCTCCCGCCCTTCCGCCAGCATCTTGCGCGCCGCCTGCGCGGAGCACCAGGTGGGCTCACGAAATGCCTCTTGCGGCCTTTCCGTCGCGCTTACTTCGAGTAAATAGGCTTCCACCGGGAACTCTTCCGGCACGCGGCAGAACTGTTTCTTGGAGCCAAGATAGGTGTGATAGGTCTTTTCTGCGATCTGCCCCAGCGCCCCAGCTTCTTCCCAGGCCTCGCGCTCGGCGGATTTGCGCGGCCCAAGCTGCGGATCGATGCAGCCTTTGGGAAAAGTCCACCGGCCGCGATTGGTTCGCACCAGCAAAAACTCAATGTCAGAATCCAGTTGCCGGTAACAGACGGCCGCCACCTGGAAGGCAGGCTCAGTTTCGTAAGCTGGCAATAAACGCCGGTTCGCCATCAGATTGGTCTGTTTTTGTGCCATGCAGTGAAAACGTCTCAACGCTTTCCGGATCTGGGGGAAATAGGTTGCGCACGAAAGCGCCGCATGTCTCAGGCAGAAACGTCTCTGTTACGAATGCTGAAAGGAACATGGCAATTGCCGCCAGCCCCAAAATGCCTATCACCCCGATCACACACTTATTATCGCGAAATGGTGTTAGAAACAGATGAAGGCGGAGTTAAAAATTGGTAAATACCACAGAAAAGGTGCAATTGTTTGTATCTCGCTGATTCCAATGGGCAATTTGCTTTGCGTGCCTGTTAACAAACCATCTGATTTGTGCGGAATTTAGAAATGGGTTCTGCCGATACGACCAGCACAAACGACAATCCGCGATCATCTGCGCAATCCGCGGTCAAGCCTTTTTGCTTTCCAATTCGCATTTCTTCGCTGGGATCGCGAAGTGGTATCAAATCATTGCTTTTTATCAAATTGCTGGCATGATCAATGCGAGGCTCTGGGCCGCACGGTCTTTGAAAACATAAAGCGAGCGCCTCTCAAGGCTTCCGGAGGCGAAGGGATATTTCCGCCTCTGCTGGATTTACTACTCGAGTAATACCTCACCCCCCCTCTCCCAAACAGTGACCGCTCAGAGGTTACTTAGTAACCCCCACCCCCCTCTACCAAACAGTCCCGAGAACAAATTTTCAGCTCTCCGTCTCCACACCATCCCTAACCTACGCGGACTACTACCCAACTACTCCCTCTCTCTCCGTATGTCATTGATTAACAAATGGCTTAACACGAAACGAACTACTCCAAGTAGTGGGAGGGGGGAGCACTACTTCACGTCCGGCTCGCAGCCGAAAAGGCACAGCCGGGTACGCTTGTAGCTGCTCTTCTAATAATGGAATTTATAGCGCAGCTCCACCGAGTATTGGCGCGGCTCGTAGAAATGCGTCCCGCCGAAAGTGTTGCTGGTGTCGAGCAGGAAGCGGTTGTTGCTTACGTTGAGCGCGCTGAACTGCGCTGACCAGCTGTCTCCGAACGACCTTCCCAGGGCAAAGTCAAAGGTGGCATGCGGTGGCAGGTGTCCGGGGCCGTTTCCGTTCAGGAACCCTTTTCCGTAATTGAAATTGCCGGAAGAAAAGCTGCTCCAGGGCAATCGAGCGTCGTATCCCACGCTCAGGGTGTCGCGCTGGTCGTGGTCGAGAAAGAACAGGTCCTGCGGAGGCGAAAAATCGGTCAGGCCGCCGGTCCTTGCGCCTTTGCCCTCGGCAAATTGATGAGAGTAAGCCAGATGCAACCGCGCCCGTTCAAACACCCAGGGCGAGCGCACCGTGCTCTCCAAGCCGCGAATGCGGGCGCGGTCGAGGGTGAGCGGGAAAAAGATGCCGGAGTTGCCGATCACGTCGTGGTCCAGGAAGTTTTTGGCGTGGTTGCGGAAGGCGGTAAAATCCAGCGCCCACCTTTGCAGCGGAATGCTCAGGCCGGCTTCGTATTGCTCGTCACGTTCGCCGGGCAGGGGCAGGAATCCGAAGCCTGACTGATTGGCAAGGTCCAGCAGCGAGAGGCATTGAAAGTCTATAGATAGGTTTACCGGGCACAATTGGTTTCCCGAAAAACTATTCAGCGGCGGCGCCTGGTAATAGCGTCCGTAGAAGCCATGCAGCACCCAATGAATGCGTGGAAGCTGGATGGCCGCCCCAATGCGCGGGTCGGTGGAGTGCTCGCTCACCCCGCCGGAGAAGCGCGACAGGCGAACGCCGCCATTCAGCGTCAGCCACGAGGTTGCCTTCCATTGATCTTCCAGGAACGCGGCCTCGGTATCAGCCGAGGGTTGGGCGATCTCGCTCAGGAAAGTTCCGCTGCCATCGTTGGCTACGACGCCGAAGGATTCCTTGTCGCGCTGGCCCCAACCGACGAATCCGGCGCGCAGGTTGTTGTTGCCCCTGGCGACCTCAACCGTTACCTGGCCTCCGGCGTAAATCGAGTTGGTGCTTTCGTTGGGAGTTACCGGCTGATCGTTCACTCCGCCAATATAAGCCGCGCGGTTAGCGTGGAAGAAAGGCGAGAAGGTAAGCAGGATGCCATTGGGAAAGGTGTGCAGCCAGGAGGCGCTTCCAAAGGCGTCGTGCTCGTTCTGCACGTCGCGGATTCCGAAAGTGTTTTCCATATCGAAGTCGTTGGGAATCTGGTAGTGGTCTTCGCGCCCGGAGGTGACCACCCGCAACTGGTTGGCGGGATCAGGATTAAAAATGAGGGAAACAAATGCTCCGCCGCCGTCTTCCTTGTCGTGGATGATGTGAGCGATCGGCGTATCGAGCCCCAGCTCAGAGCGGGTCCCGTTCAAGCTCGCATAATACGCAAAGCGCTGGGAGTGGCTGCCGAAGCTGATCTGGTCGTTGGTGGAATTGAAGCTGCCATAATTCAGCAGCAGTTCGCCTTCGTTGTTGCGCTCAAATCCGGAGCGGGGGACCACATTGAAGACGCCATAGGTTCGGTCGCCTAACTCGGCGGAGTAGCCGCCGCGTTCGACTTCGAGGGTATCAATATCTTTGGGGTCGAACTGCGGGGCAACATTGCTGGCAATGTTGGTATTGGGAACGGGCACGCCGTCGATCAGCCAGCTCACCTGGTGTCCGCCGCGGATGTGCAGCAGGTCGTGCACCATGTAAGCGCCAGGAACAAAGTTGGTGACCATCTGCAGGCTGTTGGTGCGGTCGGCGCCGGGGTTGCTGGCGATATCGTTGCGGCCGATGAGGGTTTCACTCGAGGAAGATTGCGGATTCACTACGCCCGCGATGTCGGTGACTTCTACCGTCTCGCTGGTGCTTGCCACAGTGAGTTGAAAATGAAGGTCCGTCACGGTGCCTGAATTGACGATGACGTGCTGCTCCTGCGGCGCGAAGCCCTCGCCGGTAATTTTAATTGTGTATTCGCCCAGAGGCACTGCTTGAAGAAGAAAAGCGCCCGAGCTGTCGCTATGAATAGTTTGCTGCCAGTCGGAGCCGACAGCTTTAACGGTCACCAATGCATTGGCAATGGGGCGATGCTGGGGATCGTGCACGATTCCACGTACGTCGCCAAAAATAGTGGCATGAGCCAATGTGCTGAAAACAGAGACTCCAAGAACAACAAGAACAAGCCAAGAAAGGACACTGCGCCTTTCGGTCATACTGCCTCCTCATGAATTTTTTGTGGTAAGGGAATGGTCTACTGCAAAGGTTCAGAGGAGGGTGGAGCACGCCCGGGATTCTGACGGAATTCCGAGCCGGAACTTTCCGCCGGATAAAACTCGCTCAGAAAAGGATGCGACTCGGCAGGCGCCGGCGCTACGAATGAAGCATTGGGTCGGACTTTACTGGTGGTGGAAATTGTTGGTCCAAGACAGCAGCAACAACCATGGCAAACACCTTGCGGTGCAGCATACAAGCCTGGAGATGAAGCAGGTACGTAACCGCTGTTCATGTCGTGTCCGCAGTGAGCATGCGACATGCTGCCGGCGGCCACCGCCGTGTTGTGCTGCATATTTTTCATGCAGCAGGCCGGGGCTGTAGAAAGCAGCGCGCCGGCTGTGGGCGTGAGCAGGCTCACACATAGCAGCAGCGCAACGAAGATGCCTGAGATACGGCGCATAACAGGACCCGGATATTGTACTAGGAACAAGCCGAACATGCTCTTAAATTCCCTGAAATGGCTCAGTTCCGGAGGGGAGATGGCAAAGCCGGCTTGGCGTTATCCTATAGAGTTGAGCCGCGATTCCCGGCTGTGCTAGCATCGTTGCCCGCATTTGTGTGCAGGCTTTTTGGCTTGCCATCCAAGGTCAGGTACGGACATCTAAGCTGTTGTAAGGAGTTGTTCAGTGAAGATCTATGAAGGCACGAACATCCGCAATATTGCAGTTATTGGTCATGCCCACACCGGCAAAACATCCCTCGTCTCTGCCATGCTCTACACCGCGGGCGGCTCTCCTAAATTGGGCCGCGTGGACCAGGGAGACACCATCACCGATCACGATGAAGAAGAGGTCGCGCGCGCCATGACCATCTCCACCGGCGTGGCTTACGCCGAGTGGGGGAAGACAAAAATTAATTTTCTGGATACGCCTGGCTTCAACATGTTTATTCATGAGGCCCGTGCCGCGCTGGTTCCCACCGAAGCGGCGCTGGTGGTGGTCGATGGCGCGCACCCGGTTGGGATTGTCACCGAGCGCGTATGGAGCTTTGCCCAGGAGATGGACCTGCCTCGCATCCTGGTAGCCACGCGCATGGACCGCGATCACGCCGACCCAGAGCGCGTCATCCAGGATTTGCAGAAGGCCTTTGGACGGCAGGTCATCCCGGTGCAGCTTCCCATCGGCCGCGAGAAGAACCTGAGCGGAGTGGTTGACCTGGTCACCATGAAAGCCTACAGCTACGAAATGGGCGGCAGCGGCAAAGGGAAAGAAGTCCCCATTCCGGCTGATATGGCGGAAGCCGCCAAGGCCGCCCACGAGACCCTGGTGGAGTTGGTGGCCGAAGGCAAAGACGAGCTGATGGAAGAATTCTTCGAGAAGGGAACCATCGGCGAAGAGCATTTGATCCCGGCCATCCATGAGGCCATCCGCGATGACCGTCTCTTCCCGCTGCTGTTTGCCTCCGGGCTGGGGAACATCGGCACCGACCACTTGCTCGATTTCCTCGAGGTCTACGCTCCGACGGCGGCCGAGCACCGCGAGATGAAATCCATTCCTACGCCGAACAATGGGAACCCGGCGGTGCGGCACGCGGTGGACACCGAACCGTGTTCGCTGTTTGTCTTCAAGACGGCCAACGATCCCTTTGCCGGCAGGATCACGTATTTCAAAGTATTTTCCGGCGTGGTTAAGAATGAGGGCACGGTGCAAAACTATACCCACAACAATCCGGAAAAGCTCTCACATCTTTCCATCATGCAGGGCAAGACGCCGGTGCAGGTTACCGAGCTGCACGCCGGAGACATCGGCGCGGTGGCCAAGCTGAAAGAAACCCTCACCGGCGATACGCTGGGAGAAAAGACCAGCCCGATTTATTATCCGACCATTGCCCTGGCGGAACCGGCCATCACCTTCGCCATCGAGCCCAAGACGCGCGCCGATGAAGACAAGCTTTCTAACGGCATCCATAAATTAATTGAAGAGGATTCGATGCTGCGTTTCTACCGCGATGCCCAGACCAAAGAATTCCTGATCGCGGGCACCGGGCAGCAGCACATCGAGATTGTAGTGGCAAAACTCAAGAAGCGTTACCACACCGAGGTGGTGCTCAAGGCGCCCAAGGTTCCATATCGGGAAACCATCCGCGGCAGGGCCGACGTGCAGGGACGTCACAAGAAGCAGACCGGAGGCCACGGCCAATACGGCGATTGCAAAATCAAGATGGAGCCTCTGCCCCGCGGCAGCAATTTCGAGTTCGTGAACGATATTTTCGGCGGCGCGATCCCAAAAAACTATATCCCGGCGGTGGAGAAGGGAATTGTGGAGGCGGCGCAGCGCGGCTATCTGGCGGGCTTTCCCGTGGTGGATTTCCGCGTTACTCTCTACGACGGCTCCTATCACGACGTGGATTCCAACGAATTGAGCTTCAAGATGGCGGGCCGCATCGCGTTCAAGAAGGCCATGGAGCAGGCCAAGCCCACGCTGCTGGAGCCGATCATGCAGGTGGAGATCACCATTCCCGATGAATTCGCCGGCAGCATCATGGGCGACCTCAACTCGCGCCGCGGCCGCATTCAGGGTATGGACAACAAAGGCGGCAACACCATTGTGAAGGCCGAGGTCCCCATGGCTGAGATGCTCACCTATGGCGCCGACCTAACCTCCATGACCCAGGGCCGGGGATCGTTTGTCATGGAAATGAAGCACTACGATGTTGTGCCTTCGGCCATCCAGGAAAAAATTGTCACGGCCGCCAAAGCCGCGCGCGGTGAAGAGGTGGAAGAAGAAGAATAGGCGCACGCGGCTGCTACAATGTCGCCATGGAATCAACCCAGTCGACGCAGGACATCACCGCGATGATGCAGGCCTATGCGGAAGATGCGGTCCGCATGGCGCGCCAGTTCAACGTCGACCTCGATTACACAGAACAGAGCCTGGAGCAGGTGGAGCGCCTGCTGGGGCAGCTGCACGACGAGTTGCAAAACGGGAATATGGCTGACTCGGCCGCTGCTCCGCAACTGGATCAGCAACGCATGGACGAAATGTCGCGCATCTGGGGCGGGTACCTGGGCGAAGTGGTCCGCCGCCGCTTCGGGGGCGAGTGGACCATCGAGAAATATCCCGCCGGCGACTTTCTTATTGTGACCTTGAACGTCAACGGGGCCAAAGTGTTTCCCGCCATGAAGATTCACAAGCGCCTGACCAACGGCGCCGCCGATAATTTATTGGCGTTTTACCAGAATGTGCGGGTCCGTCTGGAAGCAAAGCCGGGCGGAAAAGTTCAATAATGCCTTAATTTTTGCTGTGAGTGGTGTGGAGGGAGCTCAGAAATGCTGCCGCATTCGAGGGCCAGGTGCAACCCGAGCGCGGGATATAGACGCTCATCCGGTAGTATCTTCTGCCTACGAAGTAAATGCGTTCGCTCCAATAATACTGATCATCGGCAGCCGTGTAGGCGTTTCCTGGAACACCATTCAGCCTAACGTCATGACGTTCGATCAGCTTCGATCGACTCAGTCTGTCGCTGCTGGTTGATGCCAACCAGGAGCTGTCGATCGGTCCTTCTCCGGGGACATCTCCGTAGCCGACCTCATACAACGCGTCTGGAGTTTCGGCGGACAATATCGTGAAGCCAACGCGGCCGTAAGGGGTGGGCAGGCTCCTCACGTCGCTATGTTGCGGCGCGACTGGACGCAGGATGGAAAAGTCTCCTTCATCCGAGGTAAAAGGAGTTAACCCTTTTCGGGCATCTCGCCGGCTTACGGCGGCAGCGGCGGCATCCGGCGTTCCGGGTAATCCCGCTGGACAATCAGCAGGTTGCTCCTGAGACGAATCAGGGGGTTGCGCTTGCATGAAGTGTTGAGATGCAACGATGCGCAAGTGGACCCACCAAACCCAGAAGAACAGGAGGGCAGTGGCAGGAACAAAGGCAAACAAAGGGCCGACGTACCCCAGACCTGACGGCAGATAAGAGCGGTTGGGACGATCTTCATCCACATGCACCGAAACCATGCGGCCCACTGGAAACCGGCGCATCACAACGTCGCTGTTGCGCTTGGTGCATTCCCGAGTAAAAGAGCCGATGTAGGTCTGTCCCCTCACCGCGTACTTGTAACGAACATGAATCCGGTCGAGCCCCATATCGCAAGACTGTGCGTTGGCCAACTCCACGGTACCCGGGACTCGCAGGCTCTTGCCGAATATGGCGGAAAATTCAATCAGGGCCCAATAAATGTAGCGATAGCTGTAGAAGACGAGGTACAGCAACCGGGTCATCAACCGCATTGTGAAGTTGCTTCTTTCTAAAGGGTACAATCAGGATACTATGGTGAAGCAGCAGAAAGGAACCACCGGCTGCAACTCTGATGGTGCAAAGCAACTTTGTTACAAAAAGTGTTCCCAGGGGCTTGCGTAAACTCAGTTAACTTGGTATAACTGAACTCGACATTGGAAGTGGCAAGCAAGAGCAGTCGGGCTGGAGTCTAGAAGTTTTTGAATCTGCAACGGTTCCCCGATCATCTGAGATAGAGCCACCAAAAATCGCTCCGCCGGTTGAATCCGGACTTCAGGAGCGTGAATTCAGAGACGGTCCTAATGGGGCTAGGGTTCTCTGAAGGGTTAAGCGTAAAGCAAGTCTCAACAGAGGCTTCCATCTCGCAGGACCTCAATTTAAGGTCTTTACAGATTTTATTCCCGCGCAGATTGCGCGGAAGCAGGCATATTCGCTTGGAGCGCGGTTGACAATTGCCGGCAGCTCGCGATATGTTTGAAAGGTTCGTCTCTTGACGCCGATGAGGCTGTAGAGGGACAGCAAGTTTCGAGGACACAGGCTTCTTCTAGAGGCCTGAGGAATCGACTGAAACGCGCCGCTCAGGCGGACCGCGGTTCGGTCTTTGACAAAAGGTTGAACGTGCCAGTCGTGAGATGAAACGCTCGGGTCAAGTCCGAGTGATCTCACAAGTATGAAAACCCACCGGAATTCCGCGGAGCGAAAGTTCCGTATTGTCCGGTTGGGTTCGTCTTCCCTGACCACCCGTCGGGGAGGCAACAGGTTTCAAACACGAGAGTTTGATCCTGG
>Ga0222749_10000071_pt1 | contig 56675 bp, 33 predicted proteins | sample IncBWH2Mmetat_FD_197234 | JGI IMG/M metagenome (GOLD analysis project Ga0222749, IMG submission 197234) | Metatranscriptome of lab incubated forest soil microbial communities from Barre Woods Harvard Forest LTER site, Petersham... | ecosystem: Environmental > Terrestrial > Soil > Temperate... | reverse complement strand
TGGGGTGAGCCCAAAGATGCGGTAATATTCGTCCGAATAGGTCACGTGATTCTTCTCGAGATCCCATACCCAGGAGCCTATGTGGGCAACGCGTTGGGCTTCTTCGAGCGAGGCCTTACTTTCCTGCAAGTCGCGGTACAGGACTTGGAGTTCTTCCTCTGCCCGCTTGCGGTCAGTGACGTCCTGGGTCGTACCGAACATTTGATAGGGCCGCCCCGATGGGTCTTTTTTTAAATCGCCCAGGCTGTGTACGACGCGCATCTCCCCGTTGGGACGAAAAAGCCGGTGTTCACAGTCGGCGCGCGCTCCAGAACGAATGGCCTCCTCCGCTGTTCGAAATACGGCCTCCTGATCATCAGGGTGGATCATTTCGCGTAACTTCACCAAGTCAATGGGGCCTTCCTGTTGTGTCAGCCCGAAAATGCGGTAGGTTTCGTCCGACCAGATCAAGTGATTCGTCTCAAGGTCCCATATCCAGTAGCCGACGTGGGCGACGCGTTGGGCCTCTTCAAGCCAGGCTTTGCTTTCTTGTAAGTTGCGAGACAGCGCCTGAAGCTCTTCCTCAGCGCGTTTGCGTCCGGTGATATCGGTAACCACGCCCATGTACTCGAGATTGCCGGAGCTGTCTCTTCCGGCGTGCGCAACCGCGTGGACATACTTGATAACGCCGTCGGGCAGGAGAATTCGATGCTCCAGGTCCAAATCCATGCCGTTCTGCGCAGCGCGATCCGACAGTTGTCGCACACGGTCCAGGTCTTCGGGGTGAACTCTCTCGAAGACCAGATCGAGTGTAGGATTCGTCTCCCGGGTGATGCCCAAAATCCTGTAGGTTTCGTCCGACCAAATGAGCTCGCCACTGTGGACCTTCCATCCGAAAGTTCCCGAATGGCTTAACCTCTGAGCCTCTAGCAGGTACTGCCACCGTCTTTGCAACTCCGCCTGCGCTGTTTTCAGATCTTCATTGGCTTTTTCAGGTGCATTGGTTCGTTCAGCATCCCGAACTTGCAAAGTATTATTTGCTTCGCCAGGAAGGTTTTGGGCGCGCTGCCACTTCCTAAGGATGCCAATGAACAAGCCCAAAATTGCAAAAAAGATCAGGGGCTGCACTAGCAGCAAGGCGAAAGGGGAAACAAATCTATTTGGTAAATTGTGGAGCTGCGTGAGAAGCGAAATCGTAAGGGCAATTCCACTCAAGAGAACACAAAGCACAACGGCCACTCGCGGCCGATTTGTCGAGTTGAAGATTTCCCAATACGCCATACCGCACAGCCTCATCTTCCCGGGTCATTGAAGATCTCGGAGCAAGCCATTACAGCCACATCTTAAACGAAAACGTGCGCCGTTTTGCCGCTTGTATAAGCAAGCTACAAGGTTGGAAGAGAGAGTGTCAATGAACCGACACTGACGATTCCACGTCACGCACAAACGTCATCTCTCGTTGCATAAGTGTTGATTATGCAGTGATTCAGCGCAAAAACGGCCAGAGATCGTCTTGGAATTACGCTTGCATTGTTATTTGTAAATTCCTCATACAAGGAGAGGTGCAATGCCAACAATGACCGAGAGAGCCACAATTAAGACAATCACTAAGCACTATATCGATGGGGCATTCGTTGAATCGCACGGTCGCGAGGTCATGGAGCTCATCAGTCCGACGAACGGCACAACGATCGCCCACGTAACACTGGGCGACGAGGAGGATACGCGGCACGGCATCGCCGCCGCCAAACGAGCGTTCGCTACTTTCCGCCGATCAACGAAAGAAGAGCGTTCGAAGATCTTGCGGCGGCTCCATGCGGCAGTCGCCACTCGCATCGACGATCTGACGACGGCGATGGTCGAGGAGTACGGTGGTGTCGTCCAGTTTGCCGAGCCGATCCTGCAGGCGGGCGCTAACGCGTTCCTGGCGGCCGAAAAGGCGCTCCAAGAACTGCCGTTGACTCGGAGCTGGGGCAAGACGACGGTCACGTTAGAGCCGGTCGGCGTCGCCGGAGTGATTACGCCTTGGAACGCGAACTCGATGTTCCTTTCCTTCAAGCTTGCCTCGGCAGTCGCCGCCGGTTGCACGGTTGTTATGAAGCCCAGCGAGCTGAGCTTTCAGCAAACGCAAGTGTGGTTGGAGTGTGTGCACGAAGCTGGACTCCCGCAAGGTCTTTGCAACGTCGTGACCGGCCGCGGTGAGGTAGTAGGGGCCGAGCTTGTACGCAATCCTGGGGTGGCCAAGATCTCGTTTACGGGCTCGGCTGCCGTAGGCAAATCCATCATGCGCGACGGAGCTGCGACGATGAAGCGCATTACCCTCGAACTGGGTGGCAAGTCGCCCAACATCCTGCTGGACGACGCCGACCTTGGCAAGGCGATTCCGACGGCGCTTGCTATCGCGTTCATGAACAGCGGCCAGGCGTGCGTCGCTGGCACGCGGCTCCTTGTACCGAGAACCCGGCTCGACGAGGTAAAACGAGCGATTTTGGATGCAATACGCGCCTTTCCAGCCGGTGATCCAGCCAATCCAAAGACCGCCGTCGGACCTATGGTGTCTCAGAAACAATACGAGCGAGTGCAATCCTACATCCGCCAAGGTATTAAGGAAGGCGCGGAAGTGCTTGTCGGCGGCGAAGGCCATCCGAAAGGTCTCGAGGCGGGTTGCTTCGTGAAGCCGACAGTGTTCGTCAATGTGAAGAACGACATGACGATCGCCCAGGAAGAGATTTTTGGCCCCGTCCTGTGCGTCATCGCCTACGAAAACGAGGAAGATGCGATCCGGATCGCCAACGACACGAGCTACGGACTCCACGGGTACGTGAGCGGGACCGACGTACAGCGCGCGCGACGCGTGGCCTCTCAAATCCTTGCTGGCCGCGTTGCCATCAACGGCTTGCTTGACGATCAACAGGCGCCGTTCGGCGGGTTCAAGCATTCCGGCGTCGGACGTGAATTCGGTACGTTCGGGATCGAGGCGTTTCTCGAACCGAGGGCCATCCTGGAGTGACCGTCTTGCCGCGGTTGAACGAATTGGATACGGAGACCAGCTCATGAGCAGACACGTCACTATCTCCCCATTAGCCAGGTTATCCGGCATTCGCCGCACTCCTGGGCGCGAATGCTGCGAACTGGCGCTCCAGCGCCTTGCTTACCCCGGCGCGCCAGCCCTCGGCGATGGATTGGGACACGGGATCGGGAAAGATATCCTCTTCACCGTTTTCCAATCCATCGAAGATGCCTACAGCCGCGGATTCGGTCGAGGCCTTCGGAATGTTGAAGCCGCGGTTCATGTCTGTGTCGATAGGGCCCAGGACGACGGCGTGGACCGTCACGCTTTGGCTGGCCAGTAGCGCTCTCAACGATTGCGTCAGGTTCAGCGCGGCGGCCTTCGAGGTTGAGTAGGACGGTATGATCGGCAAGGGAGCGAGCCCTGCCAGGGACAGGTTATTGAGGATGGCTCCTTTGGAGCGTTTCAGAAGCGGCAAGAACGCGTTGGTCACTTTGAGCAAACCGAGGAAATTGACCGCGAAGGTCTGTTCAAGCACATCGAGATTGCTCAAATCGTCGTAGATGGCGATGCCGGCATTGTTGATGAGCACGTCGAGCGTGTCGACAGCTGCCGCTGCCCGTTGGATCTGTGAAGCGTTGGTCACGTCCAGTGTTAGCGGTGAGACACGTTTGTCGGAGTGTTGGACGGGGCTGCGCATTCCCGCATATACCCTCTTCGCTCCGCGTCGAAGCGCTTCATCGACAAGCGCTTTGCCGATGCCGCGGTTAGCGCCGGTAATCAAGACTGTCTTGTTCGTAATGTTCATGACCGTTCTCCTTTTGAACCGCAACTGGGCGGTTCTGAATCACTGCAATTTCTAAACATGAAAAACCAAAGATGATGTCCAACGTTTGTTGATGCGTCCGCCGCCTGGGCCTTATTCGTTGGCGTCGCGCTTTCGAAAGGCCGCTTCTCCAGCGTCGGACACCTCGACCCACTTCGGGTCAGGCGAGGCCTCGACCTCGTAGTTGTCGTGCCAGTTCCACCACTTGTACGGCGGGGTCTGCGGATAACCCTCTGGCGAGTCTTCCCAGGTCTCCTGACGGCCGAGCGCCGTGAGGTCGAGGTAGCTCCAGATACTCCCCATGGCCTCGTCGCCGCGGTTGTTGATGAAATATGTGCGGAAGATCCGCTCGCCATCGCGAATGAACACGTTGTGGCCGTGCCATTCATCGACCCCGAAATCTTTATCGAAGCTGTCGGTGATGCTGTACCAGGGGATCTGCTCCCAGCCCATCCGCGCCTTCAATCGCGCGATGTCGGCCTGCGGAGCGCGAGAGGCGTAGGCGAGGGTGGTGTCACGAACGTTCAGATGGATCAGGTTCGAGACCTGATCGGCTCCCATTGAGCACCCGCGGCAGGCATGATCGGGCCAACCGAACACTCCGGGCTCGAAGAAGGCGCGATAGAGGATCAACTGCCGGCGGCCCTCGAACAGGTCGAGCAGGCTAACCTTGCCCTTGGGCCCGTCGAACTCGTACCGTTTCTCCACCGCCATCCACGGCATCCGTCGACGCTCGGCGGCCAGCGCATCACGCGAGCGGGTCAACGTCTTCTCTTTCACCAGAAGCTCCTGCCGCGCCGCCTCCCACTCTTGTTGCGACAAGATTGTCGGATTAGCGACTGTTCTGGTTGTCGTCTTGACTGGTTCTTTCATTGGAACTGCTCCTATCCTTGGATTTGAGAGTGCTTTCATTTCCGTTCTTCTCCTTGCGAGACAGCTTCACCGCCAACGCCGTCAGTCCGCCGGTAGAAACTGCACCGGCTACCGCCAGTCCGATCGTCGACAAACAAAAAGGACACATCGCGTCACCTCTGGTTCGGGTGGCGAAGCGTGACCGCTAAGCCGCCTCTATATGTGATGACGGATCAGTTGAGGGGATTTCTACAGAGCGGTGGGAGAAAGATTCAGCCCCGTTTTCTAAGCAGAAACCCTCTTACGGCAGGGTCTTCCGCCAGGCCAATCGCCCGGTCGTAGGCGTCCAGCGCCTCTGAAGTCTTACCCAGCCGTTGCAACAGGTGAGCGCGAACCGCCCAGTATGGCTGATAGGACGAGACAGCCTGCGACTCGAGTCCGTCAAGGACAGCAAGTCCCGATTGGGGTCCGGTTGCTTCTGCCAGGGCGGCGGCGTACCCAGTCAGCCGCCCGAGCGTTGGCGAGATTCGGACGAGCTGCTGATAGAAGGCGGCGATGGCCGTCCAGTCGGTTTGGCCGCTTTTGGTGCGCTCGGCGTGTACCGACTGGATGGCTGCTTCGAGCTGAAATCGACCCGGTCGTCCGCACTGGAAAGCCACCGTAAGATGCCGCTCCGCCTCGGCGATGAGTGGCTTCGACCACTGCTCCGTATCCTGTTCGGAAAGCGGGATGTAATCGCGGCCGGGCCCGCGTCGTGCTGCGCGTCTGGATTCGCAATACAACATGAGTGCAAGCAAACCTCGCACCTCGGGCTCGTCCTGGATGAGTTGCAGAAGCACACGGGCGAGCCAGATCGTTTCTTCCGCAAGATCGCGACCACGCTGGTCGATGCCTCCCATATCGTCCCAGCCGATGCCGAAGGCGGCGTAAATCGCTTCCAGCACCGCATCGAGTCGGGTTGACAGTTCTCGCTGGTTAGGAATCTCGAACCGAATGCCGCCGTCGCGAATCTTGATCTTGGCGCGGACCAGCCGTTGTCCCATGGTCTTCGGTGAGATGAGGAACGCGCCGGCAATGCGCGCCGCATCCAGCCCTAGCACGGTCTGGAGCATCAGCGGCGTGTGCAAGGCCGGGTCAATCACCGGGTGAGCGCACACGAAAAGCAATTTGAGACGCTCATCCGGGAACTCGGTGGCCCAATTCATCTCCGTGGACTCCTTCGTGAGCGCAACGAGCGTAGGCTCGCTCTCCGAGACCACCCGTTGATGACGAATAAGGTCAATAATCGAATTCCGCGCCGCTGTTAACAGCCAAGCTTCTGGGTTCTGCGGAAGGCCATCCTGCGGCCACACCCTCAACGCCTTGAGCAATGCCTCGCTTATCGCGTCTTCCGCGGCAGCAACGTCGCGTGTATTCGCGGAAAGATACGCCACCAGACGGCCGTAGGACTCGCGGGCTACGCGCTCGATGGTCCGGTGGGTATCCTCCTCATTGATTCCACTCACCTGTGAACCCCCGCTGTTTGGCCTCAGGCGCGAGCGGCCGGATTTCAACTGCGCCAAGCGATGCTCCCGGACATCGCGCAGCCCATTCGAGGGCGGCGTCAATGGAAGGAAGTTCCAGGACAATGATTCCTGCCAATTGCTCCTTGGTATCAGCGTATGGGCCATCCTGCACGCGGCGCTTTCCTTCTCTAAGGCGCACGGTTGTTGCCGTCTCGGCCACCTCAAGCGCGTCGCCGCCGACGTAGACTTTGGCCTCGACAAGCGCCTTGTAGTAAGCCCTCCAGGCGCCGAGATGAGGGTGGTTATAGTCGTTCTTCCGCATGGCAAACTCTTCCGGGGAATGATAGATCAGCAGAGCAAATTGCATCAGTTTTCTCCTTTGGCAAACTCTCGTCGGCTTTACTGGCCCGCCTATCCCTATGACGGGCGAGAATTGCTCCATTCGACAGGCTTCAATGCTGGCAGGGCGAAAACCTGCGGCTCGCCACAGCCACTCTCCATGATGCCACCCGCTCCAATTATCCGGTCACGGCCCGTTTTGATGTACTCTTTAAGTTTCCCGACCCTCTTCTTTCTTGATCTGCGAACTCGACGAGACAGAATCTGATCGCACCGCGGACGTGAAAAATGCGGAATCTGTTCTTCCGCGACCATTTGTGGACTTATTGCGGGCTGACGCGCAAAATCCTCGCTACTCAGAGACCTTGAAAATCAAAGGTCAGAGTTTCCGAATTCGTTGCCAGTCTTTGGGTGTTGCACCCGTGGCACGGCGAAATGTCTTTGTGAAGTGGCTCTGGTCGGCGAAACCTGTTTGGATCGCGATATCCGAAATGGAGTCCTTGCCGAGTAACATAAGGTCTTGTGCGCGCCTGATCCGGGCGTCAAGGGACCATTTATATGGCGGCATGCCGGTCGAAATTTTAAACAATCGAGCGAACTGTGACTGGGAAAGCCCTGCCAGGTTGGCCATCTCCTCGAGGCTTATGTCTTGCATCATGTGCGCATCGAGGTACTCCATTGCTCGACGCAACTGCCATCCGGACAGGCCGTTTGCCCACTGTGTCGGGACTTTCCGGGAACTAAACAGGGCGGCCGTCAATGTTGTCGTCAGGCTCTCACCAAAGAGCCGGCCGGCACGTGAGGGTTCCTGACATTCCTCAGCCAGGAGAGCAGCGCATCTTGCCACCTTATCGTCATACAACAACAGGACCGGCCTATCGGCTTTCGCCGAATCCAATTCTTCGCCCAGGATCGATTCCAGGAGTTTTGGAGCGAAGCTCATCCTGAGCTCGCGAACCGATCCAATTCCGTCAGAATAGCCCCACACTGTCATGTCCGCCGGCGCAAACGTGGTATGCCCTGCATCGAAGCGAGATCGAGGGGTCGGACGGTTGAGATTCAGGCGAGGCTCGCAATATCCCCCCACCTGGCCGAGAACAATGGCAACGGTTGTTTCGTGAGAAGAGATGTCGTGCCAGACTTTTCCAGGGTCAAGATAGTGCACTATGTGACGGACAGTAATCCCACTCCAATTGCGGCTTTGGCTTTTGATCTTCCTGATACCGTGCGGTGAACGGAATTCAAACGGCTGCTGTTCGCTCATATCTCTTTCCACTGGCCACGTGGCCAACCATTAGCGTTCGGTGAACCCTTCAAGGTAGTGGGTTCAGACCAAGAATAGCGAAATCAGACAAGCCGTCAAGGGCCGGTGTCGGCCATATTTGAAAAGGCCGCGTGTTTGGGCTGATGTCGCTGTGAAAACTTCTCACGACAAGGAGAACGCATATGGATTTCGCAAGAGCAGGCTTGAACGCCCTTCTTACCCCGGAGGAGAGCGTATTGCTGCTGATCGATCATCAGGCTTTCCAATTCGCCAACCTGAACAGCCACGACCCGGCAATCATCGTCAACAATGTCATCGGTCTCGCGAAGGTTGCCAAGGTCTTCGCAGTTCCGGTAATCCTGACGACAGTGACCGGAGAACGTGGCGGCCACATCATTAAGGGGCTGCAGGATGTGTTTCCGGACAACAAACCTATCGACCGGACCTTTATCAACACCTGGCAGGATGAGCGAGTGGTGACGGCCATAAAGAAGACGGGTCGAAAAAAGATCGTGATGGCCTCGCTGTGGACAGAGATGTGCCTTGCCATGCCAGCGATTCAGGCGCAAGGGGAGGGTTATCAGGTTTACGTCGTAACGGACGCCTCCGGCGGCGTCTCCCCCGAGGCGCACGACATGGCTGTTCGGCGCATGGTGCAGGCTGGAATCGTTCCAATTACCTGGATGGCGCTCAGCGGCGAATGGCAGCGTGATTGGGCAAGGGAAGGCACCCTTCCAGGGTTGGCGTCCGTTTTTATAGAGCATGGCGGCGCCACAGGAGTCGCGTTCATGTGGGAACAGCAACTGCTGGCGACCCGTTCGCGTTGATACTCCGTGCCGAATGCCGATGCTGCGTGTGCTAGCAGTGGCGACGCTTTGCAATCAGATATGGGACGAAATCCTTCGAACTAGGACTTGCTCGCCCTACATTACAGAGCAGTCAAGCCAAAGAAAGAAAGGACATAAAGATGTCATCGAAATCCCCGGGACCTTCAAACGTAGAAAGCCAAGCAACTTCTGGCCCACAGGGAGAAGCGGTCAAGACCTCAAAAGGGGATTTTCCGCGCTTCGAGGAAATCAGAATTCGAGCATACGAAATCTATATGGAACGTGGCGGACAGCCTGGCCATGACGTCGACGATTGGATTCAAGCTGAACGAGAACTCGAATCTAAGGTTGGGAGCAACTCATGAAAAACGACTTAGAAAAAAGAACGGGAATACCAGCGCCTCTCATCTCGCGCCGTAAGTTCATACGTGCGGCTGGCGCAACCGGTGTTGCCGGTATATTTTCACCAGGGTTGGCGCCGATAAGCGCCCAGGGGAGCGCCATGACGGCTGCGCAGTTCGTGCTTCCCACAGCTACGAAGGACGTTACTCCATTCAAGATCCAAATACCGCAAGAGGCACTCGACGATCTCAATCGTCGGCTGGCGTCCACTCGGTGGCCGGAGCGGGAAACCGTTGGTGACTGGTCGCAGGGCGTACCCCTCCAGAAGGCTCAGGCGCTGATCGCCTACTGGCGCGACAAGTACAACTGGCGTCGGTTCGAGGCTCGCCTCAACGCCTTCCCACAATACCGCACCGAGATCGACGGGCTTGGCATTCACTTCATCCACGTGCGCTCCCCTCACCGGAACGCGCTGCCGCTCATTCTCACGCACGGATGGCCGGGATCGGTGGTGGAGTTCATGGAGATCATTGGGCCGCTCAGCGATCCCACTCGCTACGGAGGGCGGGCGGAAGACGCGTTCCATATAGTCGTGCCGTCGCTCCCGGGTTTCGCCTTCTCCGACAAGCCGGTGGAGACGGGCTGGGACGTGAACAGGATCGCCCGCGCTTGGGCGACGCTGATGCAGCTCCTCGACTATGACCGTTGGGTGGCTCAGGGTGGCGATTGGGGGGCGGGCGTGACGCACGCCCTGGCGCATCAGCGGCCCCAGGGCCTGATCGCGGCCCATGTGAACTGGCAGTTCATCTTTCCCGAAAAGTTGCCGGACAGCCCCACGCCGGCCGAGCGCAGAGCTATCGACCGGGCGTCGTGGTTCGCCAGCGACCAGAGCGGCTATTTTCGCGAACACGCGACACGTCCGCAGACCATAGGCTACCCGCTTGCGGATTCGGCCGCAGGTCAGGCGCTGTGGATCTATGAGAAGTTTCAGGCCTGGACCGACAATCACGGCAATCCTGAAGATGCGCTCGCGGTCGACGCGATGCTCGACAACATCAGCCTCTACTGGTTCACCGACGCGGCCGCATCGTCGGCCCGCATCTACTGGGAGAACACCCGCGCCGGATTTGGAGGCCTCTCCAGAGGCAGGATCGAACTGCCAATGGCGGCGTCGGTCTTTCCGCACGAGATATTCTGCCCGCCGAAGGCCTGGGCCGAGGCACTATGGCCGAACCTGTTTTATTGGAATGAACTCGACAAAGGCGGCCATTTCGCCGCGTTCGAGCAGCCAAAGCTCTTCACCGAGGAACTGCGAAAGGCCTTCAGGTCACGGCGAGCTTAGCGATCTGGCCGTCGTCCGAACACGGCGCTAGTGCTCCGCCGCGCACCAAATTTGAAATGAATGATTGGGAGCAACTCATGAAAGACGATTTAGAACACAGAGCAGAAGTAGCGGTGCCCGACACCTCGCGCCGTAAGTTCATACGTGCGGCTGGCGCAACTGGTGTTGCCGGCATATTCTCACGAGGGTTGGCGCCGATAAGCGCCCATGGGAGCGCCATGGAGGCGGCGCAGTTCGTGCTCCCCAAGGCGACGAAGGAGGTCACTCCCTTCAAGGTCCATGTACCGCAGGCAGCACTGGACGATCTCAAAGAAAAACTTGCCAATGCCCGCTGGCCGGACAAGGAAACGGTAACGGATTGGTCCCAGGGTGTTCCGCTGGCCAAAGCACAAGCGCTCGTTGAATACTGGCGCACCCGCTACGATTGGCGTCTGGTTGAGAGCACACTGAATGGGCTGCCACAGTTTCGTACGCAGATTGACGGTCTGGGGATTTACTTCATTCACGTCCGATCGAAGCACGAAAATGCCCTGCCAATCTTACTGACTCATGGCTGGCCTGGGTCGATCCTCGAGTTTATGCAGGTCATCGAACCTCTGGTGGACCCGACGGCCCATGGCGGTAAAGCCGATGAAGCCTTTCATGTCGTAATCCCCTCCCTCCCTGGGTTTGGCTTTTCGGACAAGCCGGCCGAACCGGGGTGGCGTCTTTCGCGCATTGCGAACGCCTGGGCAGTGTTGATGGCGCGCCTGGGTTACAGCCACTACGTCGCACAAGGCGGCGATTGGGGCGCCGGCGTAACAAGCTGGATGGCCAGGCAGCGGCCCTCGGGGCTTGCCGCCATTCATCTGAATCTTCCGGTCCTCTTTCCGCCGCCACCACCGCCACCCGGCGGCTATACGGCCGAGGAACAGCTGACACTGGCCGAACTTGGCAAGTACGCGAGTGATGCCATGGGTTATGCCTCCATCCAGGGAACGCGCCCGCAGACGCTGGGGTACGGTCTTGCCGACTCACCGGTTGGGCAAGCAATGTGGATCTACGAGAAGTTTCAGGCATGGAGCGACAACAAGGGTGATCCCGCGGAGGCCATCTCTGTCGATCGCATGCTGGATGACATTACTCTCTATTGGCTGACCGACACGGCGGCATCCTCGGCGCGGCTCTACTACGAGAGTTTCGCGAAGGATTTCGCCCGAATGCCCCTCGAACTGCCGGTCGCGGTGAGCATCTTCAAAGGTGACTTTTTCACACCGCCAAAGGTGTGGGGCGATGAGACATATTCGAAGCTCTTCTACTGGAACGAGGTTCCCAAGGGCGGTCACTTCGCTGCGCTTGAGCAACCCGAGCTGTTCGTTGCTGAATTGCGCAAGAGCTTCGCTCAGATACGTTGACTGCGGACGCGCAGCAACGCGACCGAATTCTTATCGCAAGGCCTGCATGCAGAACGTGAAGCAGTTTCTCGAAAAGGTAGACGTTGACTGGAATACGCGCATCCGACGACCGATACAAACTCACGCGGCGGGACGTTGTAACCGCCCTTGCCGTTACAGCATTCTCGATGGGGCCCGTCTCATTAGTGGGGTTCCTCTACAAACAAACGGAAGGAAATGACCACATGGCACAAACAATCGAAACTTTGCTGCGTGAAAACCTGCACGGCGTTTTCGGCGAGCACGATGGTCAGAAGCGCCGGACCAACATCGCAAGACTGTGGGCGAACGACGGTGTCTTTGTCGATCACAGCTCCCGCTATGAGGGGCATTCAGGTATTGACCATGCGGTTGCGAGGCTGGTCGAAAAGTTTCCTAACTTTGTCTTTACCGAGCGCGGCCAGCTCCAGGCATTCAACGGAGTCGGAAAGCTCGATTGGGGATTCGGCCCGGCTGGAGAGGAAGCAGTCATCACCGGCATCGACGTGCTTGTGATGAAAGACGATAAGATCGGCGCTCTTTACACATTCCTCGATCCACCAAAGAAATAGTCAGGCCAATACCTCGCATCCAGCATCTAGGAGTATCGGGCGAACAGCTTCGAAACCACGAATAGTAGATAAATACTACGGCGTGTAGTCCAATTCTGCTGGACACTAGTTAGAAAATTCGTTTAAGCTATTTGGCAATTCAGGATCAAAGTCCTTCTTAACTTTGGCGATAGCGAAACCTCTCATGTCACGGTGGCGAAATCTGTTGGTGCTGCTGGTGTTGCTTTTCATCACTGCGGTTTATCTTTATATTTTCCCCGCGCCTACGCTGACCTATGTGGGCATGGTATTGCTCCATGCTGGCATCGGAGTCGTCGCTACGCTTCTGCTGATTCCAAAGTTGCGCTTGATCTTCCAAAACTTCAAAGAGCACCTGGGCTGGATTTTCATTGTGCTGGGCGCAGCGCTCGGCATGGTTCTGCTCGTGATTGGCACCTCGCGCGCCCATTGGAACTGGATGTACATGCATATTGCGCTTTCCTTTGCTGGGGCCGCCATTCTCGCGGCGCGTTGGGTGGGATCGAAGGGCTGGCTGGCAAAGGGGACCATGCAGGCGGCGCTCCGTCTCGCCGTATTCCTGGGCTTGGCCGCTGCCCTGGGAATCGGCGGGTGGAAGCTCAGACAGAGCCGCTGGGAGCAGGCTAACCAGATCAGCAATCCGCCTGCGCCACCCTCCTCGATGGATGAAGAAGGTGACGGTCCCAAGGGACCGTTCTTCCCCAGCTCGGCGCAGACGGCGCACGCCGGCAAGATTCCCGGAAGCTATTTCATGGAATCAGACGCCTGCGAGCGCTGCCATCACGACATCTATAAGCAGTGGTACGGCTCGGTGCATCATTTTTCTTCGTTCAACAATCAGTGGTACCGCAAGAGCATCGAGTACATGCAGGATGTTGAGGGCGTAAAGCCCTCGAAGTGGTGCGCCGGTTGCCACGATCCGGCGCTGCTCTACAGCGGAATGTTCGATACTCCCATCAAGCAGATCGTCGATCGTCCGGAGGCGCAGGCGGGCCTGGGATGCATGATGTGTCACTCCATCGCCAAGGTGAAGAGCACGATGGGGCAGGGCGACTTCCTGCTGGAGTATCCCAAGCTGCACGAGTTGGCGGCGAGCAAGAATCCGCTGGTGCGCTGGGCGCATGACTACGTCATCAATCTGAATCCCGAGCCGCATCGCCGCGTCTTCCTCAAGCCCTTCATGCGCACCCAGACCGCGGAATTCTGCTCGACGTGCCACAAGGTCCATCTCGATGTTCCTGTGAATCACTACCGCTGGATACGGGGCTTCAACGAATACGACAACTGGCAGGCCAGCGGTGTCTCCGGATTCGGGGCGCGCTCGTTCTACTATCCGCCCAAGCCACAGCAGTGCGCTGATTGCCACATGCCCACGGTGAAATCGGCCGACGCTGGCGGAATCAACGGTGTCATACACTCACACGCCTTCCCCGGGGCGAACACCGCGCTGCCCACAGCGAATGAGGACCCGGCACAGCTCAAGCTCACCGAAGATTTCATGAAAGACACGGTGACCATCGATATTTTCTCGATGTCACCCGCGTTGGCCAAAGCGGGCGGAGCAGCTTTGCCCTCAACTGAGCTGGCGACGTCATTCTCCGTGGGTGAAGAGGCCGAAAGCTCGATGCCCCAGGCCGCTGGTGGTGAGGCGCTGCCCGTAAGCGCGCCCTTAAATGAAATCCATGCCGCTGTGCGCCGTGGCGATACCGTTCTGATCGATGTCGTCGTACGCACACGCAAGGTAGGCCACTTCTTTCCCGGTGGCACCGTCGATGCCTACGACACCTGGGTCGAACTTAAAGCCACCGATGATAAAGGTCGCGTGGTCTTCTGGAGCGGTAAAGTAGAAGATGACGGAAAAGGCCCGGTTGAGAAGAGCGCACACTTCTATCGCTCTCTGCTTGTCGATGAGCACGGCAATCCCATCAACAAGCGCAACGCATGGGCAAACCGCGCCGTGGTTTATGTCCGCCTGATTCCGCCCGGCGCCGCTGATACAGTGCACTATCGCCTGAAAGTTCCCTCCGACGCCGGCGACAAGATCAAGCTGCACGCGCGTCTCTGCTATCGAAAATTCGCATGGTGGAATACGCAGTTTTCTTTTGCCGGTGTCCCCGATCCTGCGTCGGACCCGCACGCCGCTACGCCCGATTACGATGATCGCAAGTTCACCTTTACCGGCGATACCAGTCACGTCTCCGGGAAACTCAAGTACATTCCCGACCTCCCGGTTTTTGCCCTCTCTGAAAATGAGGTCACGCTCAACGTGCTGCCGGCAAACGCTCCCGCGCCGAAGTCCGAAGTCAGTCTCAAGGCAGAAGACTGGACGCGCTGGAACGACTATGGCATTGGGCTCTTTCTGCAAGGCGATCTCAAAGGAGCCCAGCAGGCCTTCGAGCAGATCACAAAGATCGATGCCGCCAATCCCGACGGATGGGTCAATCTGGGTCGCGTCGCTGTGCAGGAAGGCGACACCAGGCGCGCCCGCCAGATGCTGGAAAAAGCGCTGGCGCTCAAGCCCGATCTGGCCCGCGCCAACTATTTCTTCGCCCGCGTGTTACGCACGGAAGGCAGATACGACGAAGCGGCTGCCCATCTTGAGATGGTCCTTGCCCAGTATCCACGCGACCGGGTCGCGCGCAATGATTTAGGGAGAATCTTCTTCCTCGAGCGCAACTACACCGGCGCGCTCGCCGAATTTCAGAAGGTTCTGGCGATTGATCCTGAAGACCTGGAAGCGCATTACAATCTCATGCTCTGCTACCAGGGGCTTGGCCAGAAAGAGAATGCGCAGCAGGAGCAGAAACTCTATCTGCGCTTTAAAGCCGATGAGGCCTCGCAAGCGATCACCGGCGCCTACCGGCAAGTTCATCCTGAAGACAACAACGAACGCCAGGCGATCCACGTGCACGACTCAATTCCGCTGACATCGCTACCCAGAAAGCCCGTAGCATGGCGGCGCGCGCCTCTCCAGCAGAATTCGCTCCAGACGGATAAAAACCGTCCACTATACTCGCCGACCGAGAGCCCCAGATGAGATTTCATTTACTTTCTCCTAAAACTTTGAAGTTACCCGCCACGGTTGCCGTGCAGAAATCTTTGTGGCTTTCTCCGTGCTTCGGCGCCTACGTGGTGATTTTCACGTTTGTGTTACTCGCAACTGCTTACGGTTCGGGTCAGGCAATGGCAGGCGGCATTCGCTTCACCGACATCACGCAATCTGCCGGCATCCGCTTTGTCCACAACAACGGCGCCTTCGGCGCAAAATACCTGCCCGAAACCCTGGGACCGGGCTGTGCATTTATTGATTACGATAATGACGGCTACCCTGACATCCTGCTGGTCAACGGCGAAGATTGGCCCGGGCACCACAGGGCCGCCTCCACGCTGAAGCTCTACCACAACAACCGCAACGGAACATTCACAGACGTAACGGCGAAGGCCGGGCTGGCGATCAGTCTCTACGGAATGGGCGTAGCCATCGGCGATTATGATAACGATGGCTACGACGATATCTTCATCAGCGCTCTCGGCCAGAGCCGCCTGTTTCACAACAACGGCAACGGAACATTTACCGATGTCACCACGGCCGCCGGCCTCGCGGGGGTGAATGAATTCAGCACCGGCGCCGCCTGGGTTGACTACGACCGCGACGGAAAGCTGGATCTGGTGGTCGCCAACTACGTCCAGTGGACGCCGCAGACAGATCTTCGTTGTACCCTCGATGGCGCCCACAAATCCTACTGCACGCCGGAATCCTACAAGGGAGCTTCGCTGCGCCTTTGGCATAACCTGGGCAACGGCAAGTTTGAAGATACGACAAAGAAAGCCGGGCTCTACGATGCCACTTCGAAGAGCCTCGGGGTCGCGGTCCTCGACTACAACAATGATGGCTGGCCGGACCTGCTCATCGCCAACGACACTCAGCCCAACAAGCTCTACAGTAATAACCATAACGGGACGTTCACCGAGACCGCGGTGACCGCCGGCATCGCTTTCAGTGAAGATGGCATCGCCCGCGCCGGCATGGGCGTAGACGCGGCTGACTACGACCGCTCGGGCCGCCCGGGAATTATCATTACGAATTTCTCAAACCAGATGATGTCGCTCTACCACAACGAGGGCAACGGATTGTTTGTCGATGAAGCCCCGCGCTCCGCCGTCGGCAGCGCCTCTCTGCTGACCCTGGGCTTTGGCTGCTTCTTCTTCGACTACGACCTCGACGGGTGGCCTGACATCTTCATCGCTGACGGACACATTGAGAGCGATATCGAACGCATTCAGAAGCGCATCAAGTATCGCCAGCCGCCACACCTGTTTCGCAACCTCGGTGGAGGCAAGTTTGAGGAGGTCACTGATTCCCTCGGTGCATCGTTTGCCGCCCCTCGCGTCGCCCGCGGCGCCGCCTACGCTGACATAGATAATGACGGTGATCTCGATCTGCTCGTTACCACGAACGCCGGCCCGGCGCTGCTTTTCCGCAACGATGGCGGGAACCGCAACCGCGCTCTGCGGGTAAAGCTTCGGGGCACGGCGTCAAACCGCGATGGCATCGGCACGGTCGTGCGCCTCGACGCTGGTGGGGAGAAGCAATGGCAGATGCTGCGCAGTGGGTCGAGTTATCTCTCGCAGAGCGAACTCGTCCTCACGTTCGGCCTGGGCCAAAAGATGAGCGTCTCCACGGTCGAGATCGAGTGGCCCAGCGGAAAGATCGACAAGCTTTCAAACATCGCTGCCAACGAGACCATTACCGTGCAGGAAGGAAAGGGAATCGTCACCGCAACGAAATTCTCTGGAGCTGAGAAGACGGCCAAACTGGAACTCAACCGGAAAGCGATACAATGACGGCGGGATTTGGTCCATGAAAAGACTCTTCCTCCTGTTGCTGGTCACGTTCTCCATCGCCTGCGCGGGGCAGGCTTCTCAACCGCATTCCCGCGGCGCACATACCACTCGAAAATCTGTTTCCGCCGCAGGCGGCAGCGCTGATGCCATTCACCTGAACAATCTGGGCGCGGCTTATATGAACCAGCAGCAGTTCAAGCGCGCTCTGGAACTGTTTCAACGGGCCGCGGCGCTCGATGCGAAGCTGGAAGCGCCGAAATTGAACCAGGCGATCGCCCTGCTGAACCTGCAGCAGTACGAGCAGGCGCTTTCTACTCTGGAAAAGATCGTAAAAACCGGCCCCGATAAGGCCCGCGCCTGGTACAACATCGGGCTCGTTTATAAGAACCAGGGCGACCCTGGCAAGGCTGCGGACGCGTTTCAACACGCCGCCCAGCTTGCGTCAGACGATCCCGACGTGTTCTATTTTTCTGGAGTAGTGCTTTCCCAAATCGGGCAGCAGAAAGAAGCCATTACTGCGTTTCAGCACGCCCTCGAACTCAATCAGTTCCACGCTTCGGCTGAATTTGGCCTGTCGCGTGCTTTGCAACGCGATGGCGAGAACGACAAAGCTCGTGAGCATCTTGCGCGCTTCCAGCATCTCACCCAGGCCAAGCTCGGCGTGCCCATGAGCCTTGTTTATGGCGATCAGGGAAAGCTCTCCCTTGCCGTGCAGGCAGGCAACGCCGAGCAACCCTCTGCCGCAACCGTTCGCGTTCGCTTTGCTGACATCACGCGCGAAGCGGGGTTGGAGTTTTCTCCCTCTGCCGACAATGCCAGCCAGAATCACTTCGGTCCAGGGGCGTGCTTCTTTGATCTGGATAACGACGGGCGTCCTGACCTGTTTCTTGCTGATGGCGGCCCCCAGGGCGGCGCTGCGCTTTTTCGCAATTTAGGCAATGGGAAATTTGAAGACATCACGCGCAAGGCGGGAATCGATCCCCAATGGCACGGCATCGCCTGCGCGGCCGCCGACTATGACAACGATGGGCACACCGACCTGGCCCTCACCACGAGCGAACATGTCTTGCTTCTGCACAATGAGGGCGATGGGACCTTCAAGGATGTGACGGACGCTGTGGGTATTCACATGCAGAGCCATCCGCTGAGTGTGACCTTTGTTGACTACGATCACGACGGCGACCTTGACCTCTACGTTTCAAGCAGCGAGGCAGGCAAGGGTGTTCTCTGGCGCAACAATGGCAACAACACGTTCACCGATGTCACCGCGGCAACTGGCCTCGCCGCCGATGCGCCTACCTACGGTATCTTCCCAACGGACTTCAACAATGACAGGGCCATCGATCTGATCTTCGCCTCCGGCGCGAAGCCGCAGTTGTTTCTGAATCCGCGCGAGGGCAAATGGAGCTCAACTGCTTTGTTGCCAACAGCTGAGCTTCCGCCGGTCGTGGCCGCTGTGGCTCTGGATTTCAACAAAGACGGCTGGATGGACGTGGCCCTGGCCCACGATGGCGCGCCCGGTATCACTCTATGGCGCAATCAGAACGGCAGGAGCGTCGAGCAGGTGAAGCTTCCGCTCAACGGCTGGCAGCGCGCCTGGGGCATTGCTGCCCTCGACTACGACAATGATGGATGGATTGATCTGGCAGCCGTGGGGGAAACCAAAGATGGTCGCGGCGAGATACGGTTGTTCCGCAACCTGGGAAATGAGGGGTTCAAAGATGTAAGCGCCGAAGTCGGCCTGGATGCGGTTAAGCTGACATCGCCTCGCTCTTTGCTCGCGGCCGATGTTGACGGCGATGGCGGCGTCGATCTGCTCATCACCCAAGCGCAGGCTCCTGCGGTGCTGCTGCATAACAATGGCGGCAATCAAAACCACTTTCTGCGCATTTCGCTCGCTGGACTCGGCGACAACAAGAGCGCGATTGGCGCCAAGGTCGAGGTCTTTGCCGGCACGCTCTGGCAGAAGTGGGAGAATTCGGGAGTAGGCTATCTCAGCCAAAGTTCGACCGACTTGCTGGTCGGCCTGGGAAAAGAGCGCCAGGTCGACATTGTGCGCACGCTCTGGCCCACCGGCATAGTACAGGATGAAGCCGAATTCGCCGCCAACAGCGTTCACAAGATCAATGAGATTGACCGGCGGGGAAGCTCCTGCCCCCTGCTGTTTGCCTGGGACGGAACGCATTATCGCTTCATCGCAGATATGATCGGCGCCGGCGTTGTCGGCCACTGGGTTGGGCCCGGTGAGCGCAATGTCCCGGATTCTACGGAATACATCAAGATCGAAGGCGAACACCTGCAGCCGCGCCATGGCCTGCTGAGCTTTCGATTCATGGAACCTATGGAGGAGGTCGTCTATCTTGACCAGGCGCGATTACTGGCAATAGATCATCCGCGCGATTTGGCTGTGTATCCGAATGAGCGTTTCCTTGCCAATCCGCCCTTTCCTGAGTTCAAGGTGATTGCCAGCCGCAATGCCCGGCCGCCGGCGGCGGCGGTGGACTCACTCGGCAACGATGTCCTGGAATTGCTCAGCCGCCGCGATCGAAACTATGTGGCTGATTTTGATCTCCTGTCCTACAAAGGATTCACACAGCCACACACGCTCGAAATCGAGTTATCCTCCGCTTACCAAGGCGGTCCGCTGCGACTTCTGCTGTATGGCTACATCGAATACTTTACGGCGAACTCGATGTATGCCGCCTACCAGGCCGGCATTGCGCCCGTCTCTCCTTACGTCGAAGCGCAGGACGCGTACGGAAAATGGATCCGCGTGCTGGATGACATGGGTTTTCCCGCCGGGCTGCCGCGCATGACGGTCGCCGACCTCAGCGGCAAGGTTCCCGTCGGCGCGAAGCGATTGCGCATCATCACCAATCTTCAGATTTATTGGGACCAGATCCTGGTTGACACGACGCCAGAAACGCAGCCGATGAAAATTTCCGATGTGCCCTTGGCGGGCGCGCGGCTCGCGTTGCACGGTTATCCGCGCGCAGTGGAGGGCAAATCACCGGGAGACATTCAGTACACGTACGAAGAGACCAGCAGCACAGGTCCTTACGCCCATGAGATCGGAGCTTACACAAGGTTAGGAGATGTGCGCGACCTCGTGCTCGACTCCGACGATCGCTTCGTGGTCTTTGGCAGCGGAGAGGAAGTCCAGATCGACTTTCAGCCCGCCGCTTTGCCGCCGCTCCCGCCGGGATGGAAGCGCGATTATTTCTTTTTTGCCGATGGGTATGAGAAAGACATGGATTTTTATGCGGCCGAAGGCGAGTTCGTAGATCCGCTGCCCTTTCATGCCATGAGCTATTATCCGTACACAAAAGAGAGTTACCCGCACGATGACTCCCACCTGAAGTACCTGCTCGACTACGACACCCGCTTCGTCTCGGAAGCGCCGCCGGCATCCTACGACTTTCACTATCCGCAACGCAGGCAGCGTGCAGGGATTAAAGCCCATCGCGAGGCGAAAGCCCGTCACGACTAGATCGGCGGTTGCTTCCATCCGAACAGGCTGTCCAGAACGGCAGCAACGGCGAGCACCTCTTCTTCCTTGTACGGGCGGCCGACGATCTGGACGCCAATCGGCAAGCCTTCCGCCGACCTTCCCACAGACACAACTGCACCCGGATTGCCCAGAATGTTGTAGTGCTGGCAGTAGGTCATGGTGCGCAGATAGTCGGCGGCGTGGCGCGGGCTCCATCCCGCATCTTCGTGGCGAAATGCGGGAATGGAACACACGGGCGCGAGCAGGATGGGGAACCCTTGCATCTGGGTCAGCAGACGGAAACGCACCTGGTCGCGATCGAGCAGCGTATGCAGCAGACGCTCGCCGGTAAGCGGGGGCCGCTCGGCGGCAATGGCAAGGAACTCTTTGAGGTTGTCGCTAATCTCATCTTCACGCCCTTTGACCATGGGATTTAAGACCATCGCGATCGCCTCAACGAAGATCACCTCCCATAACTCGCGGGCGCGATCAAGGCCTTCGGGGCGAAATGCTTCAACGGCAAATCCGGCATCCTGGAGCGCGGCAGCGGCAGCGCGGACGGCGGCGCGTATCTCGGGCGTGGGCGGGCTGTAACCATCATCCTCATACACGCCGATACGCAGCTTCTTCGCCTGCTGTTCATCCAGTCGCTCCACGGGGTTTGAGACGGCAACCGGATCACCTGCATCGAAACCGGCCGTGACTTCGAAGAGCAGTTGCAGATCTTCGGCGGTGCGCGCCATGGGACCGACGACGCCGATCAGCGAGAATGGACCTCCGCCGGGGGGATAGTGTCCGGTAGCAGGAATGCGGCCGGGCGTGGGCTTGAGTCCTGCAATTCCGGAAAAGTGCGCCGGAACCCGGATGGAGCCTCCGCCATCGCTGCCGATTCCCCCGGCCGACATGCAGGCAGCGATGGCCGCAGCCTCGCCGCCACTCGATCCGCCCGGGGTGCGCGCCAGATCCCAGGGATTGTTCGTACGCCCCTGCAGAACATTGTCGGTGTGGTACGCCATCAGCATCTCAGGCGTGCTGGTGTTGCCCAGGACAATCGCTCCGGCCTGTTTGAGCCGGGCGACCAGCACCGCATCTTCGGCAGCAACGTAGCCGGCACGCAGGCGGCTTCCCGCCTCGCAGCGCAGGCCTTTTACGTCAATGCAGCTCTTGATGCTGATGGGCACACCCAGCAGCGGTTTTTGCTGGCCACGCATGATCGCCTGCTCAGCCAGGCTGGCTTCAGCCCGGGCGTGCTCAGCCCGCAGGCAGGTAAAGGCTTTCAGCCTGGGGTTGAGCTGTTCAATGCGTTCCAGATGGGCTTCAACCAGTTCGACCGGCGATAACTGTTTCTGGCGGACGAGGCGCGCCATTTCTGAAGCAGAGAGTTTCGTGATTTCAGAGAGTGAAGAGCTTGGGGTCGACACAACCAACTATTTTAGTTTAAGAGCTCTCAGCTCCAAGCTCCCAGCTCGAGAGCAAAGGCCCATTCGGTGTCCTTTGAGGCCCCCCTTTGCTAGCTTGGGTCGAAAAAGCAGTTTCGAGTTTCGGGTTTCGAGTTTCTAATTGGAGTTGCGGGAAATTTTGGATTGGCTGAACAAGGGTTTAACCGCAGAGGACGTGGAGTTATGCAGAGGCTTGAGTAGTTGCCAGTGAGTTCGGAAAAAAGATTGTGTTTTTGGAGTGGATGAACAAGGGATTGGTTCAGGAAATGGGAACTGTGTCTTTGGGGAATGGTAAGAACAAGGGATGCGGTTATGCTTGCCTGGCTTCGGGGCGGGTAGGGTTTATGGTGGTGGCCGTATTGGTTACGGCAGGATGTGGTGCATGAGGGGCGCGCGGGTTAGCGGGAAGAATTGTAGTTGCGGCGGTTGCGGCGGTTCGGGGTTCTGGGCTGTCGTGGCGGGGAGCGTGGGCGTGGGCCGCTGTGGTGCGACCAATGGCTTCAACGGATTGGATCGCGTCGTCGGCGATGGCTGCTTCCTGTTCAGCAGCGTCTTGCTTGAGGGCGGTGAGCATGAGGGCGGCGGCGTTGCCGATGGCTTTGGAGGTGCGCAGGTCCATCTGGCCGCGGAGGAACTGGTTGATGGTATCGGCGATTAAATCGATCACCTCTTGGGCTTCTTGTTTCATGGCGCGCAGCAGGAGAGAGGCGAGATAGCAGATGTTGCGGGTGGCGCGCAGGTCCATCTGGCCACGGCGGAGGTGGTTGACGGTTTGGGCCAGCAGTTCGTAGACATCGGCGGCTCTCCACAAGGGAATAACAGGAAGATCGGGCGGCAGGGTGATCTCGGGTTCGGCCTGGCGGCTGCGGGCCTCTCCGCCCTGGCGGCGGGCTTCGGCTTGTTTCTTCTTCTGCTCGGGATCGTGGAAGAAACAATAGTCCTTGCCGGTCTGGGGGTCGGCGTGGCAGCGGGCGCCGATCTTGCTGATGAACTGGCAGCGGGGCTTGCTGCCGAGAGCTTGCGTGTTTTCCATGATCCATCTCTTTCGCTGCATAGAGCATGACATCAAATTGATGGAATGAAGCCTTTTGATATCACTTTGCAAAAATGCCGGGGAATTTACGATTTTTGATTTTGCGATTTTCGATTCAGGAGAAGAGAAAAGCTGCGGGATAGAGCGATATTGAAACTGCTGTAGAACAGGTCGGCGTCGCGCCCTTTTTTCCGATGTCGAGCTTTGCCAAAAAAATCGGGTTTGGACAAACCGCAACGTAATTATGGCTCTCGTCGTTCAAAACCTACTATTTTTCTGAACACTTCTCCCGCTTTGCGGGATTGCGTGTTGGCCCTTCGACAAGCTCAGGGCAAGAGGAATGATTTATTTCCCTTGCTTTCCCAGGGCTGCGCCCTCCACCCCGTCACGCGAAGCGCGCGCCGGGGACCCCGGCCTTGGGCTACATTCTGCCAGCCCCATTCGGGGCTGTATTCTTAGGTGAAAATGCCGAAGCGCGATAAAGGTTGGACCATTACAAATTGATCAAACGGGCAATAACTTAAAGATAATAGTTTTCTCCCGCCATCAACGTTACACGTCGAGCAGCCGCATTTTCATGCAACTGCTTGGGTTGGACAACTCATGGTTTGGTCGTCGCGATGCTTTGTAAACGTATACATGCCATTTGCGTGCGCGAGACAAAGGTCGGACCTATATAGCTGTATTTAAACAAGATATGGCAAAGGTCGGACCTATAGGCTTGGGAGTAATACAAAAGCACTATGAATTTACTTGACATCTGGATATTTCACTATATGATACGGCGCGAACGTTAACTTACACGTCACTGCAGGCACGCTCGGGGTAGCCTGTTGGATCGTGCGCCGTCATCGGTTCTGTTTTTCGGTCAACTTAGGAGGAGAATGCAAATGAGCCGGATTAGAAGCTGTTCACGCTCAATGTCCACTTCAGTTTTGTCGTTCATGAAAGACCAGACTTCTTCTTTTTCCTTAAACCTTACAAGCAAAACCATGGTGGTAATTGTGGGAGTTGCTTGCCTGGCGCTGGCCCTGAATTTTGCGCCTGCAGCATTCGCCCAGGGATCATCGGATACGGGTTCAGTGCGCGGCGCCGTAACGGATCCGCAGGGCAACGCTGTCACCGATGCGCAAGTCACAATCACCAACGCGGAGACCGGCTATTCGCGGAGCGAGAAGACGGACGCAGGTGGAAACTACGGGTTTCAAAGCCTTCCGGTCGGTCGCTACAATTTAAAAGTGACCGCAGCGCAGGGCTTCAAGGCATTCCAGGAAAAAGACATCATCCTGCACGTCAACGACAACCTGACATATAACGCGAAGTTGGCCGTAGGCACTACGGACGCAACTATCGAAGTGACGGCCAATCAGAATCAAGTGGAGTTAACAACGGCGGAAGTGAGCAGCACGATCGCAGGTTCGCAGATCACGGAATTACCTCTGAACGGCCGGAGCTTTGCCCAGTTGATTACACTGTCCCCGGGCGTGGAATCGGACAACGGGTTTACTTACGACAAGAAAGGGCAGGCCGGGGGCGCGGACCTCTCAATCGGCGGCGCCGCGTCGAATTCCAACCTGTGGCTGGTAGATGGCGCCAACAACGTTGACGTGGGCTCGGGCCGAACGATCAATGTTTACCCTTCACTGGACTCGATTCAAGAGTTCAAGGTCGAGCGCAACAGCTATAGCGCCGAAATCGGCGGGGCGGGCGGCGGCATCGTCAGCATTGTCACCAAGGCAGGAACGAACGATTTTCATGGCAGCGCTTACTACTTTGGCCGCAACGATCTTCTGGACGCGAAAGACCCGGTTCTCAATTCGGCTGACCCCAAGTCAAAGAAGAACACCGTGCGGCGCAATGATTACGGGTTTGCCGTCGGCGGGCCAATCAAGAAAGACAAAATCTTTTTCTTTGTCTCGGAGGAATGGAACCGCTTGATTGAAGGTGTGGTGAGGAGCGCGCATGTGCCCACGCCCCTGGAACGTACCGGTAATTTCACCGACGCAGTCCTTGACCCAGCGGCCCAAAGCCCAGGAACCAGCGGTTGTCTCCCGCTCCACGGCCTCACCGATCCTGATCCGGCCAATGCGGGGGGAGCATTTACGGCATCGCCTTCTACACCCGGCGTGATCGACATTATTCCTGCAGGGCGTCAAAGCCCGGCGGGCAGCGCAATCCTGAACACATATTTTCTGCCAACGCTGGCGCCGGGTTCTCCGAACTACGGTTGTGGCACCAATTGGGCGAAATCGATCGGCCAGCCCACTTTCTACCGCGAAGACAGCGTGCGCGGCGATATCAACATTACCAAGTCGACGACCTTGATGTTGAAATACACGGATGACAGCTGGGTTTTTGGGCCTTCGGCCGTAGGCAACACCGGCTGGGGCGCCGATTCCGGGGCTTCCAATATCCAAGAGGCCTGGAGTGCGCCGGGGCGCATTGCGGTGGCCAAATTGAGCCACATCTTTGGCGCCAGCGCGGTGAATGATTTCCAGTTTTCCTATTCCGCCAACCGCATTAACATCAGTCAGGCAAATCCGGCTGCGGCGGCGGCTCTAAACCAGCTCATCCCAACGTTTTTGCCAACCACAAATGCGCCCAACCTGCCCCCGGTGTGGCTCAATGGCGGGGGCATACCAACGATTTGGAGCTTCGCGCCCTGGAGCAATTCGGAAGACCTGTTTGCGTTTCAGGATGACTATTCGAAGGTCATCGGTCGCCACACCCTGAAGATGGGAGGCATTTACAGCCACAACGCCAAGGACCAGGACAACTTCTCGCAGATTTCAGGCGTTACCTTCGGTCCCGGCGGATACGAGGGCTGTAAGAAAGTTGGTGCTGGCGGCGATCCAGGATGCACTGGTTTCGCGAACCTCAACACCGGCTACGGTCTGTCCGATTGGCTCACGCGCAATATGTCGGTCGGTTGGGGAGAACAGAACCCCATCTTCAAAAAACAAGGCCGATGGATGAACTTCGAGGCTTATTTCAATGATGACTGGAAGATCACCAACCGGCTCACGTTGAACCTGGGCATCCGTTACTCCTATCTGCCCTGGCCCTACCAGGCGAATGACCAACTGACGGTATTCAACCCGGTAGCATTTAATCCCGCTCTCGGCAAGGCGGCCTGCAATGGGTTGCTTTACTCGTCAGGCTTGGGAACGAATCCATGTCCGGCGGGAACGGGCGGAATGGCGGGGCCAAACCGGGCGATCCAGAACAATTTCAATGCCGGATTCCAGCCGCGGCTGGGCGTGGCCTGGGACCCCACAGGAAGCGGCAAGTGGTCTATCCGGGCAGGATTCGGTCAGTTCTATAATCGTGACGACATCTACGTGACCGACGGCACCGCCGGCGTTAACCCGCCGTTTGTTGCCAGCTTTAACTCGACGAACGGGCGCTTGCTGGACAGCACCAATCAGCTCCCTCCGTGCACGCCAAACTGTTTTTCAACGGGCCTGGGAAATGCAGGTATTGGCCAGAGCACTACTTCCACTTCGCCCTATACCCTGCAATTCAACACCACGATTCAGCGCGAGTTGTGGAATGGCGCCCGGCTCGAAGTAGGTTATGTCGGCAGCCGGACCAAAAACTGGACGTTTAAGACGGACGCGAACGCTGTCGCTCCAGCCAACTGGCTGGCCTTCGCGCAATCGAACGGCAACGCTGCTGGGAACGCGCTCAAACCCTTCAACGTAATCACGACCGGCGGAATCCCGTTCTATACGCATCAAGGCCGGGCGGCGTACGACTCATTGCAAACGGCGTTCAGCACGCGATTCCAGCGCAATTCGGTCTTCCAACTGTCCTACACATGGTCCAAGACCTTGTCCAATACCCTCCTGCACGTGAACAACGGCACTGGAGGCTTGGCGATAGATCCGTTTAACCTGAATACCGATTATGGGTTGGCTACCATCAACCGGCCGCAGATTTTTGCAGCCAGCGTGGTCTACAATACGCCCACCTTGGCGGGTACAGAAAAGGTTCTGCGCTATGTCTTCGGTTCATGGGAGGCGGGGTCGATCATCAATGTAGCCAGTGGCTCCTCCTTAACGCCACTTATCGGAGGCATTTCGAATGTTAACGATCCCTCCGGCATCGGCGGCGGCGCCGGCGTTGAACTGCCCAACATCGTGTCTGGACAGCCCTGCAGGAACCCGGACTTCAAGACCAAGAATTTCAATTGGCTCAACTCGAACCGCTACACGCTGAATGGATTTGCGCTGGGCACCATCGGGACCGCGCCCATCGGCGACTGCTCGGGGCCGCCGACGAACACAGTTGACGCCTCGCTGGCGAAGAACATTCATTTAACCGAGCGCATTCAAATGCAATTCCGAATTGATGCGTTCAACCTGTTCAACCATCCGCAGTTTGCGAATCCGGGCGCCACCGGCATCAACTTCTCGAACATCACCGGACTTCCGGAGTTCGTGGCTGCCAATGGAACCAGCACAAACAATCTGGCCAATGCTGTTGCGATACAGAATACGGTCCCTAATGCGCCTAACAACTTCGCTGGCGTGGGTACTGTGCAAGACCGAAGCCGAGAATTTCAGTACTCGGTCCGGTTCACGTTCTAGTGCTGTAACCAACCTGATCAACCGTCCCGCTAGCAACACGCCAGCGGGACGGTTTTGCTTTTCAGCCCGAGAACGTGCGAAGTTTGTATCATCGCCAACGGCGAAGAGAATGAGGGTTTGCATCAGCGAGAATAATTATCTATAGTGCTAGGCGACACATGTCTGGGTATTCCTCAAAATCTTTGCTCGTCCTAATCCTTTTCCTTTCCTTCAGTTTGACAATGCAAGCCCAAGGTCCGCAGAGTGTTCCCGTGCCGGCGCCCGCCAAGCGCGCGCCTTCGGTCAAGAAAGACCGCAGCGGCTTTCCACCGGTCCCCACGTTTAAAGACATTGCCAGGGAAGTGGGCCTTACCGTCGCGCACGTCGCCGCTCCCGAAGCGCACTACGTGATTGATTCAACCAGCGGCGGCGTTGGTCTTTTTGACTGCGACAACGACGACCGGCTGGATATCGTTGTGGTGAACGGCTCGACGGTAGAGAGATTGCGCCAGGGCGGCGATCCCATGGTCACTCTTTATCACCAGGAACCGAATGGGACATTCAAAGACATCACCAAGGAGGCCGGCCTGACGCGCCTGGGCTGGGGTATGGGCGTCGCCGTCGCTGACTACGACAACGACGGCAAACTCGACCTGTTTGTGACCGGCTACAACGGCAACGTGCTCTATCACAATCTGGGCAATTGCAAATTCGAGGATGTCACCGAGAAGGCCGGGGTCAGGGGCGGAGGTTTCAGCACCGGTGCGGCGTGGGGCGATTACGATCGCGACGGGAATGTGGACTTGTTCGTCGCCCGCTATTCTCACCTGGACATGAATAATCTTCCGCAATTCGGCAGCAAGAAGTTCTGCCGGTTCAAGGGACTACTGGTGCAATGCGGCCCGTGGGGTCTGGAAGGCGAGACCGACTTTCTCTACCACAATCGCGGTGACGGCACCTTTGAAGAGGTTTCAGTCAAGGCCGGGGTGCATGACGACATAGGCTACTACGGCCTTGGCGTAATATGGGCCGATTATGACGACGATGGCTGGCCCGATCTGCTGGTGGCCAACGATTCCGTGCCCAATTATCTCTATCACAACAACCACAACGGCACATTTGCTGAAGTCGGTTTGCCGACGGGCGTGGCCCTGAGCGGCGACGGCCTGGAACTTGGCAACATGGGCGTGGATTTTGGCGACTACGATCACAGCGGGCGTCTGAGCTTTTTTGTCACGCACTTTGAAGAGCAGCCGAATTCCCTGTATCGCAACATGGGCACGAAGGGTTTCGATGATGTGAGTTGGAGTTCGGGTGTTGGTCCGCCTAGCTATCCGTACATTGGTTGGGGAACAGCTTTCTTCGACATGGATAATGATACCTGGCTCGATCTTTTCGTGGCCAATGGCCACGTGTATCCGCAGATCGACACGTTGGACGCCGGCCCCCGCTATCGGGAGCCGATCCTGCTCCATCGTAACAATCGTGACGGCACTTTTGACGAAGTCTCCAAAGAAGCCGGCTTGGCCGCTCTACCACTTCATTCGCGACGCGGGGCCGCTTTTGGTGACGTTTTCAATACGGGAAATATCGACGTTCTGCTGCTCAATGTCGGCGAGGCGCCATCTCTGCTCAAGAACATGAATGCCGACGGGCTTCATCGCGTCCTTTTCAAGCTGGTCGGCACCAAGAGCAACCGCGCCGCGATTGGCGCCCGGGTGACCATCCGCGCCGGAGGCGTCCAGCAACTCGGCGAGGTGCGCGGCGGAGGCAGCTATTTATCGCAAAACGATTTGCGCCTGCATTTCGGGCTGGGCACGGCTGCTAAGATGGAATCACTCCAGATTCGCTGGCCCAATGGAAATGTGGAGTCTCTCCAGGATGTTGCTGGTGACTACATTTATACAGTTGTTGAAGGGAAAGGCATCCAGGACAAGAAGCCGCTGCCTCCTCTACCCGCAGCGCACGGTGCTCCGGGCGCCACTCGCTGAGCAGATCGGAATTGCATCGGTGCAGGCAGCGGGCGCATACTCGGGCGATCCAATGTTTTCAGTTCGCAAACGACCCGCGTTCTTGAACCGCTTCCCGAAGCGGATGCCGGCAAAGTGCGCTGTGATTACGGCGCTGGCGCTGTTTCCCCTCAACTGCAGAGCTGCCGACGATCCTGCCAAAGCCCTTCAGTCGGACTTCCAGGCGGCCAAGGCCTCCCTGGCTGCGGGCGATCTTAGCTCAGCCGAAAACCACTACATTGACACGGTCGCTCTTGGTCTGCGCCAAGTCGCAGAGATCGAGCTCTCCCTGGGAGAAGTCGATCAGGCTGCCACCTATCTGGATTCCGCGCTGAAGCTTAAGCCTGATGATGTGGAGAGTCAGGTGGATGCCGCCGGCGTTTGGTTCCGCAAGGGAGACGCGGCCAAGGCCAGGTCGCTGGTCAAGTCTGCTCTGGACAAGGAACCGAACCACGCACGGGCGCATGGCCTGCTGGGCCGAATCTACGTCTTCGAAGGAGAGCCAGACCAAGCGATTCAGGAGCTGAAAACCTCGCTTGATCTGCAACACGATCCCGATTTCGAAACTCAGTATTTTCTAGGGATTGCCTACCTGTCGGCCAAGAAGCTACCAGAGGCTTCGGCCTGGTTCCAGCAGCTTCAGGCCAGGATGGGCGACTCGGCCGCTCTTCATATGTTGTTTGGACGAGCTTACCTGATCGCCAAACTTCCGCAGCAGGCAATCCTTGAGTTTCGCCAGACGATCAAGCTTGATCCGAGGTATCCGCGGGCGCATGGCTTTCTCGGATACGCCTACCTCGAGTTCTATCAGGAAGAAGGTTACCCCCGTGCGCGCGAGGAATTCCAAAAAGAGCTGAGGGTCCATCCCGATGAATATCAGGTGCAGGAGCTGCTTGGCATTGCAGATGTGAACTTGCGCGATTTTCCGGCCGCAGAAGTTGCTCTCCTCCATGCCGCTCGCCTGCATCCCCAGGAGGCCACCGTGTATCTCTACCTGGGCGAAACGTACGCGGCCAGAAATCGCATCCAGGCAGCGGTCGATGTTCTTGAGAAGTACGTCGGTCTGGTGGGCAATCCGCAAGAGGACAAGTTGCGTGAGGCTAGCCGGGCCTACTACCTGCTTGGGCAGAATCTACAGCGGCTGGGCCGAGAGGACGAAGCCAAACAGGCCCTGGCGCGCTCCCAGCAGATACGCGAAGCGAAGTTCAAGTACGATGTCAAGCATATCTTCGAGGAAAAGAAGACTTCCGAAGATGACGGCGAGGGCAGGGTTTCAGACCCCGTCGCGGATATCCTCGACGCCGGTTCCGTGGAAGAAAAGCGAGGCGCGCAGACCATAACTCAACAGGGCTTGCCCGCGGCTTCGGTGCCCAAGCTGCCGGCGCCTAAAGAAACAGAAGCTGCCAGGCAATACCGTTCCTTCGCCGGAGAGATTCTTGCAAGCTCGTATAACGACCTGGGTGTCATGCGAGCCCAAGCCTCAAGATTTGCGGAGGCCGCCGAGTTTTTTAAGCAGGCTTCGGCGTGGCAGCCTGATCTGGGCGGATTGGACCGCAACTGGGGATTGGCCTGCTTCCGCGCCGAGCTCTATCAAGAAGCTGTTCCACCGCTCGAGCGCGAGCTCAAAGCCCATCCTGACGACTCTTTCATCCGCCAACTTCTAGGTCTCAGCTATTCCATGTTGGAGGACGATGCGAAGGTCGTTGAGGTTTTCCAACCTTTGCGCGACCATCCGCCGGACGATCCAGGCCTGCTGCTCGCGTGGGGTACGGCTCTGGTGCACACGCATCAGTCTGCCGCTGCTGCGGCTATTTTTCAACGGTTGCTGGAGCAAAATGGAACCAATGCATCTCTGCACCTCTTGCTCGGGCAAGCCTACGCGCAGCAGAAAGACTATGGCGGCGCGATCACCGAACTGAACAAAGCCCTGCAGCTTGATGCACGGCTCGCCGAAGCTCATTATAATGCCGGTCTGGTCTACCTGGAGCAAAAGGACCTCGAATCAGCAGCCAGGGAATTTCGCGCCGAGCTTGCGATTCGTCCGAACGATGGCCAGACGATGTACCATCTTGGCTACACGCTGCTTTTACAGGACCAGCTGCAGGAGTCTGTGGCTCTGCTGCGCCAGGCTGTTAAGGCCATGCCCAAATACGAACTTGCTTACTTTCAATTGGGGCGCGCCCTGCTGCAGCAGGAAGATGCAACCGGCGCCATCGAGAATCTGGAAATTGCAAAAAAATTATCCCCCGATCATGACGCCGTGTATTTTCAACTCAGCCAGGCTTATCGTCGCGCCGGCCGAATGCAGGAGGCCGGGAGGGAGTTGGCGGCTTACCAGAAACTGATCGAGGCGAACCGGTTGAGAAAGCGTGAAAGTATGGAGATAGACAAGCCCTAGCAGGCTGTTGAAAACGATTGAATTTCAATATGGACAATCGAAGCCAGCGATCCAGCCGATCTCCTACCGCCGGCCTGTTGCTGGGCCTCATCATCACCGTTGTCGCCGTCGTCGCGTACTCGTGGTACATCACGAAACAGATCTCCGGATTGCGCCAGTTGCAGCACAATCTGGCTGATCGCGACCGCAAAGATTCATTACTGCTGCTGCGCATTCAGAATGATCTCAACTCGCTCGCGCTGGCCATGCGCGACATGCTCGATAACGATGAACCCTATCCTCTCACCGCATGGTCGGCGCAGTTCCAGCGCATACGCGGTGATTTGGAAGATGCTCTGCGCATCGAAGAGCAGACTTCGGTTGCCTCCCGCAGCCCCGAGCAGCGGCAATACCTGGGAAACTATGTCGTGCAATTCTGGGATGCCTCAGACCGCATGTTCGCCCTGGCGCGCGATGGCAAAGAAGCCGAGGCCCGGACGCAGATCCGGCTTTCGCTGATGGCGCGTCAGGCAGCTTTGAACACCGCGGTTTCCAGGCTTCTGGTCCAAAACAATGAGAGCGAACAGGAGGCGGCCCTACAGGTGGGTGAGATCTATGATCATGTCCAGTGGCATGTCTACATCTTTCTTACTGCGACACTGACCGCGATCCTGGTCACGAGCCTCTATCTCATACGTTCCAATCGTATACTGTTTGCGCGGCTTGAGGACCTCTCCGGACAGCGAAGCGAGCTCGCGCAAAAGCTGATTGCCACGCAGGAATCCACATTGCGTCACATCTCACGGGAGCTGCACGACGAGTTTGGCCAGATTCTGACCGCGATTGGCTCGATCCTGGGGCGAGCAGGGAATCAAGCGCCGGAAGGATCTCGTCTGCGCAACGACCTGAAGGAGGTCCGGGAGATTGCCCAATCGACGCTCGATAACGTTCGCAGCCTCTCGCAGGCCTTACATCCCGTCATTCTCGACGAGGCGGGGCTCGAAAGCGCGCTCGACTGGTACGTTCCGACTGTGGAACGGCAGACCGGCCTTGTCATAAGCTATGAGAAATCGGGGACGCCGTTTCCTGTTAACGGTGGCGCCAGCATTCACATTTATCGCGTGTTGCAGGAAGCATTGAACAACGTAGCTCGCCACTCCGGCGCAAAGCAGGCCTGGGTGCGGCTCCGGTATTTGGGCGATGCCCTGGAAATTGAAGTCGAGGACCACGGCACAGGAATAGAGGCGCGGCCTTCCCGACACGGCATTGGTTTGGTTGCAATGCGCGAGCGCGCGGAGCTTCTTGGCGGAACGATTGAATTCCTGCAGCCTTCCGATGGTGGAACGCTGGTTCGTTTAAAGGTCGGAAGAGAACAAGAGGATTCCAATGGCTAACAAGATTTCTGTCCTGCTGGTAGACGATCACAACCTGGTGCGGCGCGGATTCCGGCGCATGCTGGAAGACGCACCTGATATCAATGTTGTGGGTGAAGCAAGCGACGGAGTTGAAGCAGTCAGCCTGGCCGAGAAGCTTCGGCCACAGGTAATTGTGATGGATTGCGCGCTGCCGGGCATGAACGGCCTGGTTGCGACCCGCCGCATTCTAGAGGCGTCTCCCGAGATCGCTATCCTGATGTTGAGCATGCACTCTGAAGATACCTGGGTGCGCCAATCTCTCGATGCCGGCGCTCGTGGATATCTTCTGAAGAATGCCATCGATCTCGATCTGGCTACAGCCATCAGGAAGATAGCGGAAGGCCACTCCGTGCTCGATCCGCAGATCTTCAAGCCTTCCGGCTTGAAAGGAGAGCGTGAGAGCGGTCTTACCGCTCGCGAACTCGAGGTTTTGCAATTGATCGTCGACGGCAAATCCAATAAGGAAATCGCTGCCCAACTCGATCTTAGCGCAAACACGGTGGCTGTTCACCGTGCCAATATCATGGATACACTGGGAATTCACAAAACAGCGGAACTCGTAGTCTATGCCATCCGCAACGGACTGGTGAACCTGCCTTGAATCGCAGATCGTTTCTTACGCATCTCGTCGCTGTCGCTGCCGCCTCAGGCTTGCCGCGCCTGGGTGCATGGGCAGCGCCCGGCCCGCAAAGCTCCAACCTCGGTTTCCGTTTGACGGATGTCACCGCTGGCGCCGGAATTGCATTTCACCACAACAGCGGCGCTTACGGCCAAAAACTTCTTCCTGAAACACTTGGCTCCGGCTGCGCCTTTCTGGATTACGACGGTGATGGCTGGCAAGACATCCTCCTGATCAACGGAATGGATTGGCCTGGGCACAAACGTCAGCACAGCACTCTGCGGCTTTACCGCAACAACCGCAATGGCACCTTCACCGATGTAACCCGCAAGGCAGGTCTCGACGTGGAGATGTATGGCATGGGCGTGGCTGTCGGTGACTACAACAATGACGGTTTTCCCGACATCCTGATCACCTGCGTCGGACAGAATCGCCTGTTCAGGAACACCGGCAAGGGCAGCTTCGTCGATGTCACCACCTTGAGCGGGCTCTCCGGCCGGCAGGGCTTCAGCACATCGGCCGTGTGGTTCGACTTTGATCGTGACGGTCTGCTCGATCTCTTTGTCTGCAACTACGTTAAGTGGTCACCCGAGAACGACGTCTTTTGCAGCCTCGATGGCAAGCGCAAGTCATACTGTACGCCTGAAGCATATCGCGGCGAGACATCGTGGCTCTTTCACAATCGCGGGGACGGCACCTTCGAAGATGTCACGGCAAAGAGCGGAATTTTCGATACCAGCTCGAAATCACTGGGCGTGGCCATGCTCGATGATAACCAGGATGGCTGGCTCGACTTGCTGGTGGCCAACGATACCCAGCCCAACAAATTCTATCGGAACATGCACAACGGCACGTTCAAGGATGTTGCTGTCGATTCAGGGCTCGCCTTCAGCGCGGAGGGGAAGGCCCGCGCGGGCATGGGAGTGGATGCAGCTGACTTTGATAACTCAGGCCGCGCAGGCGCCGCCATCACGAATTTCGACAATGAGATGATTGGCCTTTACCAGCCGGACGGCAAGGGCGCATTTGAGGATATAGCGATCCAGGCAGGGGTGGGGACCTCATCGAGAAATACATTAGGGTTCGGGTGTGCATTTCTCGACGCCGATCTAGACGGCGCCCAGGACCTTGTCGTTGCCAATGGGCATATCGACGAAACCGTGCGCAACATACATGGCAATATTGGTTATGCCCAACCACCGCATCTCTTTCTCAACGATGGCAAGGGCCATTTCCACGACATTGCTTCGCAGGCAGGCCAGGAATTTGGGCGCCCTAAAGTGGGGCGCGGCCTCGCTTATGGCGACTTTGACCGGGATGGCGATCTGGACATTCTCATGACGACGAACAGTGGCCCTGCGTTTCTCTTCCGGAATGATCAACTCTCCGGGAACCGCAGCATCCGTTTTCGCCTGACCGGCACAAAATCGAATCGCGACGCCATCGGAGCTACGGTGCGCATATTCCACGGCGGATCGGGCCAATCACGAATGGTGAAAAGCGGATCGAGCTATTTGTCTCAGTCCGAGCTTCCGGTTACCTTCGGGCTGGGTAAGCGTGATCGAATCGAACGTGTCGTCATCGAATGGCCCAGCGGAAAAACGGAAGAATACAAAGACCTCGCGGCGGGCCGCACCTATGAATGCATCGAATCCAAGGGAATAAGTCCGCAGGCCGGCTTCTAGCGCTTTTGCATATTGCTTTCCCGTCTTTTTACGCAGAATATCTCTCATCTTCCCGTAGCGCTTATGCCGGCACGCGCCGCAGCTGCACAAATAACATGAAAAGGGCTTTAAGCTAAGGCGAGGGCCTTGCGGCTGTTGCATAGAATGACTGACGTAATATTTTTGTACTATTGCGCGTTCCATCCAGTTCCTATAGTTAGTACCTCTATTGCGAACATTCACTTCGCTTCAACCTTTTTCTCATATTTACAGATGACTGAATATCTATTTGCAAAGGATTAGGAGGACAACTATGGGTTGTGCCAACGCTTGGCTTTGTGCGGATATCTATTCTCGAAGCTTCGAGGCAAGCCGGAGAAAGCTGGTCTGGGGGATTGTTCTCTTAGCCGCCGTTTCGTCTCTTCAGGCGCAGACCAATCTTGCGGTCCTTAGCGGCAGTGTCCAGGACCCGCAGAGTCGTGTAATCTCGAACGCTCATGTGGAATTGCGTTCCGAGGCCCGGGGTGAAGTGCGCAGCGCGGCGACCAACAGCTCCGGATTGTTTGAGATCGCAGGAATCGCGCCTGGGGAATATCGGCTTGAGGTCAAAGCCCCCAATTTTGCTCCGCTCAGCCAGCCGCTCACGGTTGAAGTCGGGCAGAAGATCCATCTCGATCTCACACTGAAAGTGGGCACGGTTGGTGAAACGCTCGACGTCAATGGCGGCGGCGAATTGCTGAAGTCTGCCGATGCCAGCTTGGGCGAGGTCATCGAGCCCCGGTCGGTGCGCGAGCTGCCGCTGAATGGCCGCATGTTGATTGACCTCACTTTGACGGTTCCCGGCGCTCACGTCTCTCACGGCGCACAAACAGGCGATATGAATCCGCTCTACTGGCGTCCCGGCCAGCGCTCGGCCGTGAGCATCGGAGGCAATCGCCCCAATGCGAATTATTTCCTGCTCGACGGCGCAACGGACACCGACCCGACATTCAATACCCTGAACCTCAGCCCGTCTCCTGACGTCGTGCAGGAGTTCAAAGTGCAAATCGGCAGCTACGCGGCGGAAATGGGCGGCGCCGGCGGCGGCCAGGTGAACATCGTTACCCGCTCCGGCTCCAACCAGCTTCATGGCACCATTTACGAGTTTCTGCGCAACGGAGCGATGGATGCTCACTCGTTCGATGCCATGAGCAGCAACCACCTGGTGCAGAACGATTTCGGGGCATCGTTGGGCGGACCCGTGCGTCATAACAAGACTTTCTTTTTTGTGAACTACGAGGGCTTCCGCCATGCCATGGCGCACACCATGGTTGACACGGTGCCGACCACGATGGAGACCAGCGGAGACTTCAGCATGAGCGGTGTAACGATCTACAATCCCTTCAGCGCTCATCCCAATCCCGCTTTCAATCCGGCAAAGCCGATCAGTCCCACGAATGCGCAGATCATTCGCGATCCCTTTCCGGGGAACGTGATCCCACAGAACCTTATCAATCCTGCCGCGCAGACGTTCCTGCAGAAATACATTTCCGCACCCAATACAGGAATGGGAATGAGCATGAACATGGGCACTATCGGCTGTGGCATGAGCATGATGGGGGCGCCCACCGTAATCGGCGGAGGCGTTGATTGCAATAACTTCGTGGACGTGCGCAACGAACTGCACACCACGAATCAGGGCACGCTGCGCGTAGATCAGCTTCTCAACAACGGAGACAGTCTGGCGGCGAGATACTCGGCCGGCGGCGAGAATGGCTTTACGCCCGAAAACCTCCCCGGCTTTGGCTCGAACCACGACAATCTCTCCCAGCACGGCAGCGTGGCCTGGAACCATGTTGTCAGCCCGCACATGGTCAACGTTGCTTCGATTTCGGTCTCGCGCCTGGCCATGAACCGCAGCGAAGAAAACGCCAATCACAATGATATTGTCAGCCAGCTAGGCATTCAGGGTATTGGTTTCGGAGGTCCTGGAGCTTTCGGAGCTCCATGGTTCAATGTGCAGGGATTTTCAGGCATGGGAGACACATACGCGGCCACGCCCATGCACGCGTGGGACACGATTATCGAGGGGCGCGAGCAACTGAATTGGCAGCATGGACGCCACGACCTGAAGTTCGGCGCCAGTTACCGCCGCTACATCTGGCCCATGTGGGGTTTCTTCCAGAACCGCGGCTACTACCAGTTCACCAACGGCTTCACCACGCAAACCGCCACCAGTGATGGCACCGGCTCTGCCCTCGCCAGTTTCCTGCTTGGCCTGCCGGCGGTGAAGCAGCGCCAGGCGGGCATTCCGCAGATGCAGCTCCGGCAGTGGTACGCGGACGCATTTATGCAAGACAGCTTTCACATGACGCGCAACACCACCCTCGAGTTAGGCCTGCGCTACGAGTACATGGATCCGCTGGTCGACATCAAATACACGAACAGCAATCTCGTCTTTAACAATGGTGTTCCATCAGTCTTTATCGGCGGGCAAAATGGCTATCCCAGCGGCCTGAAGTATCCCAACCCACACAACTTCGCGCCGCGCCTGGGCATTTCACAAGCCATTCCCGATCTGGGAATCGTTGTTCACAGCGCTTTCGGCATCTTCTTCACTCCGGTCGACATGAACACATGGTGCAACCAGCGCCACAATGTTCCCAATGTCTTTTCTGAAAACCAGCAGAGCGACAACTTCGTGCCATCGCTGCTCGGCTTCAACTTCGCGCCTCCCGTGTTGGGCAAGACGACGGTCAGCTTCACCGCAATGGACCCGCATGCGCCGGCGCAATACATCGAGCAGTGGAGCTTATCGGCCGAGAAAAACCTGGGCAGCCAAACCACACTCGAAGTCGGATATCTGGGGAACCATGGCGTACACCTGCAGCGCGCCCATCTGATCAATAATGCGCCTCCGGGACCGGGCGCCATCGGTCCGCGCCGCCCCTTCAAGACGATCAGCTTTGTTCCCGATTCGGTACTGCCCCCCACCATCAATGTGGTGAGCACCACTTTCCCGGTCAGCACGATCAACCAGCTGGAGAACACGGCCCAGAGCTGGTACGACGCCGGCTACATCAACCTTCGCCACCGCTACTCGCATGGCCTGACCTTCCTGGCCAACTACACCTGGTCCAAGAGCCTGAGCGACGCACCTGATTTCCGCTCACCCATGTTCGAATCCACGATTCCGCAAGACAACAGCAATTTGGCCGCAGAAAAAGGCCCGGCCTGCGACGTGCGCCACCGCTTCGCTCTCAGCGCAGTCTATAATCTTCCCGGCCTGAATCACGATGGCATATTGCAGGCGATCACCGGGAACTGGCGCATTTCTAGCTTGTATCAGGTGCAAACCGGATTTCCCTTCACCATCTCGGTCTTCGGCGACACTGCCAACGCGGGCACGGTTCTGGGGGAAAATCCCATCCGCGCCAACGCTACCGGCCAGCCGGTTTTTGGTTCAGGCACGCAAACCGCCAGCCGCTGGTTCAATACCGGCGCCTTTGTGGCGCCGCCTGCCTTCAGCTTTGGCAATGTCGGCCGCAACTCCGTATACGGCCCAGGCATGCAGACGCTCGATTTTGCGCTGGTGCGCGACTTCAACTTGAGAGAAAGCATGAAATTTCAATTTCGTGGAGAATTCTTCAACGCCCTGAATCACACCAACCTGGGAACGCCCGACCGGTTCGTGAATACTCCACAATTTGGGACCATCACGGAAGCTGCCAGCCCCGGACGCGAGATCCAGCTGGGGGCGAGAATTTCGTTCTAACTCGCACATGATCACCTACGGAAAACAGTCGAGCTGTCTAAACATCAGGGGCTGAAGCCCGCATTCTATAAGGTTCTAACGGCACGGCAGAAAGCCGTGCCGTTTCAAAAACCAGTTATGAAACAGCTTGGCTCTGTTGACATCCTTGAACATTGTCTAGACTTCGTCGTGCAGAGGGAGAAATCCCAGGGCGGTCCGATTTATGCCGTAGGCGGTCCATCTCCATCCGAGGTCCTTCGCCGCATAAACGCGGCTCAGGATGACACCTCTTAAAAACGCATGGTTTCAATGATGTCAACTGAGCCAAACAGCTTCTAAGTCACGGTCAAACGTAATCCCGTTGCATGGGGAACAACGACCGAGCATTTGCCGTGATGGAGGGAGTTCGTCTTGGTTGAGGTTGTGATGTGCGCTTCGCGGCTGTCCAGTGCTGGTGCATGTAATGTTTCGGTTTCCACCGCTCCGCTCTTGCCGCGGCCAAAGTCGAGTTCTACCTCGATGTCCGCTTCCGCGTCCTTGTTCAGAATGATCACCGATGTCTGGCCGCCGGACAATTTGGCGGCATAGGCTGTTGCATCGACTCCTCCAGCCTGAAGCTTGGTCGAAAACTCGGTCTTCAACAGCATTCCGCCGCTGAACGCGCCGGCGAACTTAAGCCCGTACGCGACCGGCTCCAACTGATACTCTGAGGCAAATGTCGCAATCGGTGTATAGAAGGGATGCGGATGCGTGGCAATTTGTTCGGGAGTCTCGCCCTGCGCTTTCAGAAGCGAATCGCCGGGCAGAGATCCGCCAACGGAATTGGCCACAGATTTGCCCGTACCACCGTGCAGATTGACGCCGGTATAGCCGTTGCTGGCCAGCAGCAGCGAATAGTCGGCTGCCCAAAGCGCAGCGGCAAAGACGTCGGAGACACCCGGCTTGCCTCCGCGATAGCAGGTGTTGCCTTCAGTCATGCGTACGTGCGCACCGATCTTTCTGGCTGCGTCGGTTGCGGTCTCCGCCGCCTTCTGCACATGATCCATCGTCGCAGGTTTCAGCAGGTTCGGAATGTTGACCTCGGGGTTCGTCGCCGGTCCGCCAAAGTAATAATGATGAGTAAGGGTGGTTACGCGGGGCGGAGCCTGGATGGAAGACCATTGATCAGCAATCTCACTCAGCCAGGACACGTTACTCGCAACATCAGCCATCCCGAACCTTGCTGCTGGCACGCGAACTGCGATAGCACGGGCCAGCGTGAGCCATTCTTCGAGGTACTGCTTGGCCGACCATGTCTGCGGATCGCGCAGGTGCCGATTAAATAGATCCGGCTCGTTTCCAATCTGGAAATACAGCAAGCGGTCGCCCAGCGTCTCGGCTACAAAGACCGCTTCCTCAGCGGCACGTGCCGGTGTATTCGTGCCCATCCCGATGCCGTACACACAGCTCCAACCAGTGGCCTGGAGGAACTCCGCCAGGTTTCTGACTGCCTCAGCCGATACCGCATAGTACCGAGCCTGCGGCTCGCCCACGACCTCACGGACTTGAGGATGCTCTGGTTCGGGAGAATCAGGCGTAGGTTTCCAGTAAGCGAACTCGCTGGTGTTGCCCCCAAGGCGCAGAACACCGGTTGACGAGAGCGCTTTGAATTCGCGAATCAGGCCGCTGTTCTGCGTTGAAAAAAAACTTGGATCCGTGAGTTGCTGCACCTCATAAGACAGGCCGACAAAGTCGATCGGCATGCGAGCACCAGTCGCCTCATGGGGGATACTGAGGGCAACCCGGAGTTTGCTTTGGCTTCGCGCGTGAAGATGTGTTGCAGCCGCGGTGCAAGCTGCGGTAACAAGAAATTGCCGTCGTGTGAGCATCGATCTCTCCATTTATAAATTCTGAGCCTAAGCTGAACAACTCATGCGAAATACATTCGGGGCGAATCGGGAACGATCGGCGCCCGAGCGAACAAAACTGCCGGTCATCAATCGGACCAGGGGGCCGGCTTGCGGTCCCAACGATGCCGCTTCAACTCTTGCAGCAGATCCGCCGGGAGGGCGCCCATGTCGCTCAGCGCAGTATTTTCGCGGACATGTTGCAATTTCCTCATCCCAACTATGATGGTACTAACCGCAGGATGAGACAGCACGAAGCGCAGCGCTAACTCCGGAAGGGACATTCCAGGCGGCAAGAGTTGTTTGAGCTTGTCCACGCGTTCCATGGTGTTGGCAAGATTCTCGGGGTTGAAGTAGCGAGAACGCCAGTCAGTGGGGGGAAACCTTGTCTCCTTTGTCATTTTTCCACTCAGGCTCCCTTCATCGAGCGCAACCCTGACAATGACTCCAATGCCCAACTCCTGGCAGGCAGGGAATAATTGGTCTTCGGGGGATTGATCAAAGATGCTGTAAATCACCTGCACCGCGTCTACTAATCCGGTGCGAATGGCCTTTATTCCGTTCTCCGGTTCCCAGCGGTTTAAACTCAAGCCGAAGGCCCGAATGATGCCCTCTTGTTTTAATTTCTCCACAGTCTTGCGGAAATCAGGCTCGTCTGCCCAGGAATCTGACCAGACATGAAATTGGAGTAGATCAATCGAATCAACCCCTATATTCTTGCGAATCAAATCGGCGTACTTGAAGACATGCTGACTGGGAAAAACCTCGCTGTACTTATATTCAGGCAGTGCAGGCCAACGTTGGTTCATCGGGGGAATTTTAGATGCGGAATACAGCTTGATCTGGTTGCCGCCGATGATTTGCCCGAGCAGTTTGTCGCTTTTGCCTTCCCCATAGGCCCATGCTGAGTCGAAGAAATTGCAGCCCAGGTCAACCGCGAGCTGTAGTGCTGCCATAGACTCGCCGTCGTCCGATCCACTCCAGCCACCCATGCCCCATAACCCGTGCCCGATGTCACTTACTAAAAATCCAGTGCGACCCAGCCTGCGATATTTCATTTGCCATCCCAGATAAAATCTGCATTTGTTTGATTTCGAGAAGCTAGCATAAGGTTAATTCCAATCGCGAGCATAATAAGGTCATGGTTCCGGGAGAATTCCAGGGCGGGCGCATGAGTTAGGGACAACCGCGTCACTTCGCGATGACGAATTCCGCACTCTGGCCCTCCGCAGAATTGGGACCGATCCACACGGTGACGTTTGCCGGCTCAACCAGGTCCTGCATATCAATGTTCCAGTGGGCGAGTTCATTCCGGCCTATGGTGAAGTCTATCTGCTCTGACTCTCCCGGCGCCAACGTAATTCTTCGAAATCCTTCCAACTCTCTTACCGGAAGAGCTATGCTGGCCCCCCGAGTGCGTACATAAAGTTCCACAATTTCATCGCCGGCGCTCGTTCCGGAATTTTTTACGGTTGTGGACACATGTAACGCTGCGGCCTCATGGTTCAAGGCATCGGCGCTCAACTGGGTTGTGCTCAACTTTAAAGGAGAGTAAGAAAATGTGGTGTAGCTCAGTCCGTAGCCAAAAGGGAACAGCGCGGTATTCTGTTCATCCACGTAGCGCGCATGATATTTCTCGCCCTCGTCGACCGGCGGATGAGTGAGATCAACCCCGTCAGCAGGGCGCCCAGTATTCAGTGCATTATAGTAGAGGGGTTCCTGGCCCACGGAACGAGGCATTGAAACCGTGAGCTTACCGCTCGGATTGACATCGCCAAAAAGTACTCGCACCAGGGCGGGGCCGGCTTGCACTCCCGGAAACCAGGCCTGCAAAATAGCGGGAACGTGATCCGCTGCCCAGTTAAGGGTGAGCGGCCGGCCGCTGAAGACGATCAAGACGATCGGTTTACCGACGGCGGCCACGGCCTCTAAAAGCCGCTGCTGGTTTCCCGGAAGTCCGAGATGAGCACGAGAAGCCGCTTCGCCTGTCATCCATTGGGAATCTTCACCAACCGCCATGAGGACAATATCAGCCTGTTTGGCAGCGGCAACCGCTTCGGCAAAACCGGTGTCGTCTTTCGTCAAAATTTTCGTACCAGCAGCATAGATCAGCTGCCCGCCCTCTTGTTTCATGCGCGAGGTCAGCGCCGCTCGCAACGTTACGACATCTGCCGCATCGCCCCGCGCACGCCAACAACCCAACATATCGGCTGCGCTATCGGCAAGCGGGCCGATCAGCGCGATGGCGCGGGTCTTCGGATCCAGCGGAAGCGTGGTTCGCCCACCCGAGTTGGCATTCTTCAAGAGCACGAACGAACGTTCGGCAACTGTGCGAGCGAATTCCACATCAGCCGAGTCGGGTTGAGGTTTTCCACCGCTTGCCGGTTCGGGAGTGTATGGGTGATCAAACAGTCCGAGGGCAAATTTCACCCGCAGAACCCGGCGAACTGCCTGATCGATGGTCTCTTGCGGCACTTCGCCCGACCGCACGAGTTCCAACAGATAGCGGGAAAACAAGTTGCTTTCGAGGTCTATATCAACCCCTGCGGAAATGGCCTTCCGCGCCGCCGTTCTTCCATCCAGTGCAGTACCATGGGAGATAGTTTCCCCTATGGCTCCATAATCGCTGATCACTATTCCTTTGAAGCCCCACTCCTGGCGCAGTATATGGGTAAGGGTGAAGGAGTTCGATGTGGCAGGCACCCCATTGACGGAATTAAAGGCACTCATGAGCGATCCGGCGCCGGCTTGGAGTGCAGCGTGGAAGGGCGGCAGATACACCTGCCGCAAAGCGCGGTCGGATAATTCAACGGAGTTGTAGTCTTTCCCCCCTTCCGCAGCCCCATAACCAACGAAATGCTTGACGCAAGCCATCATGGATTGAGGATCGTCCAGACGAGTGCCTTGATATCCCCGCACATAGGCGGCAGCCATTGCAGAGCCCAGATAGGGGTCTTCGCCCGCCCCTTCCACCATTCGTCCCCATCGCGCATCTCGCGCGATATCAACCATGGGTGAATAGGTCTGGCGGACACCCTCTCTGGTGGCCTCTTTGGCAGCGATACGCGAAGCCCGTTCGACTATTGACGGATCCCACGTTGAGGCCATTGCCAAGGGCACCGGGAAGATAGTGCGATATCCGTGGATTACATCCAATGCGAAGAGGAGGGGAATATGCAGGCGCGACTTCTCTATGGCAAGCTTCTGTAGCGCATTCGTCTCCGCCACGCCGGTCATGTTCTCGAGCGAGCCAACATTACCCTGGGCAACCTGCTCCCGATAATCCGGATGGGGCGCACCCGGTCCGGTGGAACTGTCGGCAAAATGCACAAGCTGCCCGATTTTTTCTTCCAGCGTCATCTCGCGGAGCAATTTGGTAATGCGTTGCTCGGTCTTAGCATCATCGAGCGGTGGTGCAGCCGCGCTCACCTGCGCTCGAAGTGAACCAAGAGAACACGCGAAGGCAATGACAAGACATAAACGACGAGCGAAAGACATGTTGAAGGTCAGATGACTCAAAGCATTCTCCTGATCGTAAGTGAGCCGCTCGCGAAACTATGCTGGGATCTCGACGCATCCGTTTAGCTCGCAGCCGAAAAGCCGCTTTGAACCGCAAGAGTAGAGTAACAACAAACCGATATTTCAGCTATGACTATTGGTACTAAAGGTTTCGATTCGAACCTAAACACCTGACTGCGACGCCACGCGATCCATGATCAATTACTGCCAACCCTCTCGCGTTGCCGAGCGGTCAATTCTCCAATCGTGGGAAAACTTGTGATTTGATCATCTGTATGTGGCGGCGGTTGCGACCCAGTGCGGATCCCAGTAACCATCATCTCGAGCGCGCGACCTGCGTTGGGGTGCCTCACGACAGTTGCCGCCAACAACCCCTTGCGAACCCATTCTTGCCCAGTGCCGGGGCAGCCGTCGCAGCCGGTAAATGGCAGGTTGGCGAATTTGTCGCGGTGCTTGGCCTCGACCCTTCCCATAAGAGCCGTTCGTGCGCCGATTGCCATCACGTCATTCTGGCATGCGACCAACTCGAGTGGTAGCGCCCTGGAAGTGGAGAGCGTCAGCCATGCGCCAACTGCGTTGTGTGCGCCTTCTTCGGTCCAGTCGCTGCGAATCATCCGTATTTCGACGTTATGGGGCTTGGTTTGGGTCATGCCATTGGTGCGCATTTGGGCAGAGATATTTGTGGAAGTTCCCTGAAGATAGAGCACAATGCCCCCGGAAGGAAGCAGGGCGCCAATTTGCTGCCCTTGCATCTTGCCAATTTCCAGGTGATTGGACCCGATCGAGAATATTGGAGTCTTGAATCGAGCGCTGAGTTCCTGGGCATACTCCGCCTCGCGATTGAGCAACGCCCATCCCATGCCTGCAGCCGCTGCTTTCTCTGCAATCAGAGCGAGGGTCGTACCAGCGGGTTGGCATAGGACACCATCCGGCCGCAAATCGGTCGACTGGATACTCTTCAGGATTTGCTGACCTTGTGCCAGCCCATCATTTTCCGCATAGACGATCTCAAGATCGACGCCCAGCTTGCCGGCCGCTTCTTGCACAGAGGACGCCTGCCATTTCTGGTAATCGTTATTCTGCGTCATGAGCGAAACTAAGAATCTTAGCTTCTTCAAAAATCCCCCGGCTTCGCGATTTCCCCTGGTTTTATGCCTTGCAGTCTTTAGGTGTGCAAGCACTACGGTGAGCCTGGCTGCCACATTTGCAAACACGGAAGCATAGTCTCTTAGTCCACCGTACCCAAGCATCACAAATCGTCCAATCATCACCAAGCAATAGCTCACCCTGCAGATGTTACCCGCAGGGTGGTGCCGGATTTTCCATCACCTCTTGAGATTTAGTCAAGTTTCAATGCGTTAACTTAACTTTTAAAATTAGCAGTTTTAACTTGTTTAATCACCGGGCAAGCCCACCCATTACCCACGACAGAACATGAAGTTGGCAGACAGTGGACCCACCTTTTTGGGCGTAAACCCATGAAGCGGGTCTCCTGTCCTTTCGCCTTTCGCGAAAGAGTGTGGCTTTGGTTTCCGATTTAGATACTCGATGTTGTGCTGGCGTCGAACCGCGGCAACGTTCTCATGACACCTTTCTTGCACTAGCAACAGCTTTGCAAAAATTCGAGAAAGAGCGATAATGCCTATTGCCTCAATCACTCGTGAAGGGTGGCATGAAAAAATACAAGTTCCTGGTTGCTCTTACCACCAGAGATAACGATTTCCAGCGGGAACAGGAGGCTGCCGCTCGAGAGACAGCCCGCCGCTTGGGAGTCGATATCGAGATTATCGAATCCAACAACGATCCTATCAACCAAAGCCAGCAGCTGCTGCAAACGGTTCAGTCGTCGGCGGCGCGTCCGGATGCCATTATCGTGGAGCCGATCGGTACGACCCTGGCGGTTGTAGCTCGCACGGCCGCCGAGTCTGGAATCGGCTGGGTTGTACTTAACCGTGAAGTTGATTACATTGCAGAAATTCGCAGACGTCACAATATTCCGACCTTCTCTATCACGTCGAATCATGAAGAGATTGGCCGAATTCAGGGGAAGCAGTTTACAGCGCTCCTGCCCAAAGGCGGCTCGGTGCTTTACATCGAAGGTCCATCGACCAATTCAGGCCCGCGACAACGGACCGCCGGCATGTATGAAACCAAGGCGGCCAATATTCAGATCAAGACCTTGAAAGGCGATTATACCCAGGTAGGCGGTCAGCATGCGATTGAGGCCTGGATGCGCCTCTCGACTTCGGCCCAGGCCCAGATTCATTTAATCGGCGCGCATAACGATGTCATGGCAATGGGCGCACGAACGGCATTTCAAGCGCGAAGCAATGCCGTTGAGAGCAAGCACTGGCTGAGCCTGCCTTATACGGGAATCGATGGCGTTTCCCAAACCGGGCAAAAATGGGTGCGTGAGGGACTGCTGGCTGCCACTGTCGTGGTCCCGACGAATACCGGGCTTGCCATCGAAATGCTCATGAAGGCCTTCCAGAGCAATGTGTCGCCGCCCGAACAGACGATAACGGTGGCCAGTTCCTTTCCTTCGATCGAAGTGCTGGCGGCAAAGGCTAAATCGTAGCCAAAGACCCGAGTTTATTCTGGCGCGAGCTTGCGCAAGCGGGTCAGTTGTACAGGACCATGTCAGGCAATCCCGTCGGGGACGCGGCTAGGCTGTCGAGTTCAAACGTCGGTGCCGCTGGGTACATCGATTCGGGAGGAGAGCGGTTTCACAAATCGCGACTTGGGCTGTTCCCTTTGTCTCCGGCCAACTGACTGTTCTAACCTCGAATATTACCTTTCCCGCACTGCAAACCAGTTCCGACGACGGGATTACTTACCTGAAAAGAAGCCGACGGGGTCTGATCTTCGTCATCGATGGCCCCGAGTTAACCGCTACGCGGAACAGGCAAACCAGAGGAGACCGCTACGGATCAACACTCCCACCACTCGCTAAAACCGGAACCGGCACAAAATATTCCTGAAATCGATTTGCGCACCTGAAAATTGTGATGTGTAACTTTCAGCTCAGAAAAAACATCAAAGTCCACGTGCAGCAACTTCCGGCTACAGTGACGCTATGCAATCGCGAACTCTCTGCCGGTTGCCGGCAGAAGTCGATTTCCCGCAGGAGGTAGGTATGGCCAGCAATTGCAGGCTCGCAATCGTGGTCCTGATGCTTACGACGGCATGTGTGGGGCAGGAAGGATTAACCATTCATAGCATAGGGAAGCAGAAGTATCCGGCAGCGGAGGCTGAGAAAATCTATTTTTCAGCGTGGTCTGTTGTCCAGCACGAATTTGCCGGCAATCGTCCGATACCACAGCCAGTTGTGCTGGTACTGGGCGGCGACAAGAACATGGTTTCATCGGAACAACTGCAAATCATGCTTGTCAGGTGGGACCCTTACATGTTTGCCCAGGGTGTTGTGATGCTGGCGTTTGAGGATCTCATGGCATCCTACAACCTGCCGTTGCAGGAAAAGATGACAATAACAAGAAGGGCAGTTGCCGGGGCCGATTCAACCGTGGAAGTTCAGCAAATAAGGAAGTAACGACAATGTCAGGACCGTCAGAAACAGAGACTCGCCTGCTGAAGTTTATTCCTCAGTCCATTGATGCGGGCGCCCCAGCTTCGCCGCACATGCCGAATATTCCCATTAAGGTGCTCATCGCTGAACCTGACCCTGCCAGCCGCAAGCTCATTTGTTCGCTGGTCGAATACGAACCGGAAATGATGGTTGAGTGCGTGGATGACTCCCGGCTGGTGTCGACAATGCAAGAGAACGCTCCGGATGTAGTTATATTCGACGCGCGTATACTAACGATGCGGCGGGCTGGAAGCTGGGACGCACTGGGCATCGCGCCGCCACCTGCAACCATTGTTACGGCCTATGATCCAACGGCACTCACGGCATTCGCCTGTATGGCAATTGACCTGCTCGTTAAACCGATCGACGTCGGGCGCCTGGAAAATGCGTTGGCACTTGCCAAATCGAAGATTGTTTGCGCGCGGGCACAGTCAAAGGCCGACGAGTGGGACGGGGAAAAGGAACAGGGGGCGCCGCACCGTCAATTTTTGCAGAGACTGGCGGTGGAAGCAGATGAACGGATTATGCTTGTGCGCGTTGAAGACATACATTGGATGCAATCTGCCGGAAACTGGGTTCGGCTGCACATCGGGAACAGGTCGCACCTGCTTCGGCAAAGCATGAAGAACCTGCAGGCAGCGCTTGATCCAAATCGTTTTCTTCGCGTGCACAGAAATGCGATCGTTAATCTCGACCATGTGCAGGAGTTCTACCTGCCTCCGAGTGGCAACATGTTCGTAAAGTTGAACAATGGAATGTGTCTGCCTCTTCGAAAAGCTAATCGAGCTATGCTGCGAAAACTCCTTAAACAGATAGCGTAAGCCGCACCCCACAGGAATTCTCCGGATTCGCGTCCAGCCGGGCGGGAGCCCATCGTCTACAAAATCTCCAAGCGATCGTATAACTGTTTAGATCCGGTTTTGCGGCTTCCATCTTTCCAAAGCTCATAGCACGACTTCCGCTCGCTTCCAAATTTGGTATCCCACAATCTTCGTCATCGTTGAGGCATCCTTCATACCTCTCCAAGGCCAGTTCATCATGCGCCTGGTTGGCCGCGTCCGTGCTCCAAGCAGAGGAGCTTTGTAGATCAGAGCCTAACGAATCAATATTTCAGGAGAGATTAAGCAGAAATGAAATTAAGAATGACAAAACCTGCCTTGAGAGTCTTTCTCGCCTTTTCGCTCGCGAGTGCTCTTACCGGTGTCCTGGCATTCGGACAAGCCATCAGTGGAGATGTCGTGGGGACCATTACCGACCAGCATGGCGCCGCAGTCCCGAACGCCACGATTGCAGTCACCAATGCCGCAACCGGGGTGAAGAGTTCGACCCAGAGCAATGCGAACGGCGAGTACCGTTTTAATAATCTGGAAATAGGAAATTACAACCTTTCTGCGGGTGCTGCTGGATTTACCGACTCTGTTGTGCGAAATCTCAAAGTCGAACTGAACAAAACCGTCACCATGAATGTTGCACTCAATGTCGCCGGCGGAGCCACAACCGTTGAAGTTACGGACGCAGCTCCGGCAATCGACACCACGACGTCGCAGGTGCAAACGACATTCGATCAAAAGCAGGCCCGTGACCTTCCGTCGGCGGCGATTGGCCTGGGCGTGCTTAACTTGTCGCTGCTGAGCTCGGGTGTCGCCAATTCTGGCGGCATCGGCGCGGGCGAGGGGCCTTCGGTAGGAGGTCAACGCCCTCGGAACAATAACTTCACAATCGAAGGCGTCGATAACAATAACAAAGCGCTCACGGGGCCGCTGGTGTTTGTTCCGAACGACGCCGTCCAGGATTTTACAGTGTTGCAAAATCAATACAGCCCCGAGTTCGGCCACTCCTCCGGCGGACAGTTCAATACAGTCGTCCTCAGCGGCAGCAACAGTTTTCATGGCCGGCTCTACGAGTACTTCCAGAACCGGAACCTTAACGCCATTGACGCAGCCACTGCCAGAAATGGGAACACAACCAATCCGCGGTATGACCAAAACCGCCTCGGCTTCCAGGTGGGCGGCCCGGTGATCAAGAACAAGTTGTTCTTCTTCTCTAATTTTGAATACAATCCTGTCGCCAACGGAATTTCTTCCCAGGTTTGTTCGCCGACCGCGGCCGGATATGCCACCCTGGCCACCATTCCGGGAATCTCCAAGAACAACCTTCAGGTACTGCAGCAATTTTCCCCTGCTGGAACCGTTCCTGACGTCAATAACGTGGCTTGTGCGGGCCCAACAGAGGCGATTACCTCCGGGAAAGGCATGGTCAATATACCCGTTGCCCTGTTTCCGGTCACGGGAAGCACATTCACAAACAACTACTATTCAACGAACAGCATCGACTGGAACATTTCTGACAAGGACCAGCTTCGCGCTCGTTATGTTTACAATAAGACGGATGGTTTGGATGCGAACGCCAGTCTGCCTGCCTTTTTTCAGACCGAGCCTCAACGCTTTCACCTTTTTACCCTGAGCGAATATCATAGCTTCAGCTCCAACCTGAATAATGAATTTCGGCTGGGATACAACCGTTTTTCGCAAATTGTTCCCGCCGGAAATTTCACCTTCCCCGGCCTGGACCAGTTCCCCAATATCACCATCGATTCGCTGACGACGAGCCTGGGGCCTGATCCCAATGCGCCGCAAAGCACGATACAAAACACCTACCAGGCAGTCGAAAATCTAAGCTGGACAAAAGGGAAACACACCTTCAAATTCGGGGTTGAGGGCCGCAAATACATCGCTCCGCAATCATTCACGCAACGGCAGAGAGGCGACTACGAATACGGCAGCCTCGATGTTTTCCTGCATGACCTGAGCCCAGATCAGTTTGGCGAGCGCAGCACGGGAAACTTCTTTTACTACGGCGACCAGAGCGCCGTCTACGCTTATGGCAATGACGATTGGCGCGTCACCAGCAACCTCACGCTGAACCTGGGATTGCGCTATGAATTCACTTCCGTGCCGACCGGGGAAAGGACACAGGCCCTGAATTCCGCCGCCAGCGTGCCGGGATTGATTAACTTCAAAGAGCCTCGGCCACAATACACCAACTTTGCGCCTCGGATCGGGTTTGCGTACTCGCCGGGCACCAGCGGCACTACATCCATTCGCGGTGGTTTTGGGATTGCTTATGATGTGCTTTATGACAACCTGGGGACCCTCTCCTTCCCGCCCCAGTTCAGCGGCACGCAGGATGTAAATACCGGCGTCTCCACTGCGAACTTCCTGGCTAACGGAGGCCTGCTTCCCGGCACAGGAGGGCTGCAAACATTTCCCACGGTGCAAGCTCAGCGCGCCGCCACAGCGGCTTTTGTCCCCGACCAGAGACTTCCGTACTCCGAACAATGGGATTTGGGCATTCAGCATGTTTTCCACAAGACCTACACGGTTGAAGTCCGCTACCTTGGAACGCGCGGCATTCATCTGCCGGTCCAAGACCGCATTAATCGACAGGCTACCGTCGGTCCAGACAACTTCCTACCTACCTTCCTTGATCCAGCTGCGGTCCCTTCTCAAGCGCAGCTAGACACCTTCAAGACCCTGGACCAGGTAAAGGCATTCAGGTCAAGCTTTGTGCCCGCTTTCGCAGCAGCAGGCTTCAGCAGCAACATCACCTCATTCGAACCTTTCGGAAGCTCCATCTATCATGGCCTGGCAACCTCGGTTACACGCCGTTTCGAGAATGGATTGCAGTTCAACCTTGCCTACACCTGGAGCCACCTGATCGACGACAGCACTGCGGATGTATTTTCCACTGTGCTCACGCCTCGGCGTCCTCAGGACCCCCAGAATATTGCTCTGGACCGAAGCACTTCCGCTCTCGACCGCCGGCATCGCCTCACCATCAGCGCTATCTACGATGTGCCGTTCTTCAAAGAGTCGAATTGGTTGATGAAGAACGTGGTCGGCAACTGGGAGATCGCTCCGGTCTATACGTTTGAGTCTCCGGAATATGCGACGGTGCAGAGTGAGCTGGATTCCAATATAGCGGGCGACACCTTTACGGATCGTGCGGTATTCAATCCCCAGGGTGTTGCAGGGATTGGAAGCGGCGTAACCCCGCTGACGAACTCACTGGGAGCGGTCGTGGGTTATGTTGCCAACAATCCTAATGCCCAGTACGTCGTTGCGGGCGCCGGCGCGCTGGCAAATGCAACCAGGAACAGCCTGGCGTTGCCTCGCACCAACAACTGGGACCTTTCAGTCGTGAAACGGGTCAGTTTCACCGACCGGACGTCAGTTGAATTTCTCGCGCAAGCTTTCAACGTATTCAATCACTCCCAATTTCTTCCCGGCAGCATTAATCAAATCAATGCTGTCAGCTCGATTGGGCAGCCCCTGAACTTTACTACGACTGCTGTGCGGAACTTTCTAACCCCAAGTTCGGCCACGTTCGACAAACCCAACCTGGTTTTCTCGAACAACGCCCGCACCATGCAACTCGCAGTTAAACTCATATTCTAACGATCAACGTTAGAAACTTTGCCAGCCGGGAAGCCGCAAAGGCGTCCCGGCCCTGGACAAAGGCGCACTCCAAACAGCTCACTGCCTAAGTTCCAAAATCCTCGCCTGCGTGTAAAAACCGTATGGAAAGAAAAAAGAGCCTGGGCGAGGGGCATCCTTAGTCCAGGCTCGAGTGTGATGTTTACTGAACTTCGATTCCGCTCACCAAAGCCTTGTCTTTCACTGTGGTAAATGTAATCGAATACTGATTGCTGCTGCTCGCGTTGACTGTGAATTGCTTGATGACAGCCTTGTTTCTGGCGCCAGCGGCCGCAAAGACGTCGAAGTTCGTCAATACCTGCGTGCCATTAATGCTCACGTTGAAGATTCGCTGACCGGCGGCCGTCCAGAAGGTCTCGGCAAAGTGCAGCCGGATGGTATGGCTGGAGCCCGCGGTGAAGCCTGGAATCGTATAGGTGAAGTTGCCGATGCGAGCGGTCTGGTAAACGGCCGTGGGCGCCGGATTGGTCACTCCGCTCAGATCGATGGTATTGGCATGGTTGATGGTGGCGCCGCCGGCGAAGTCCTTGTCAGCCGAGAACGGACTTACGGCCGGACCGCCGGCATTGATCTGGACCTGAGACGGCGGCGGAACTGTCGAAGTTACCGTTAACGTCGCGTTCGCAGAATGCGACAAACTGCCACTTACGCCCTTGAGGGTGAGGATGTAGCTGCCTATCGGAGTGGTGCTCGCCGTCGAAACCGTCAGCGTGGACGCCCCCGAGCTGCTAATCGATGTTGGATTGAAGTTTCCGCTGGCGCCTGCGGGCAAACCACTGAGGCTTAATGTCACGCCCCCATTGAATCCGTTCACGGGAGTGGATGATACGGTATAGGTGGTGCTGTTCCCCGGAGCCACACTCCGCGAACCCGGGGCGGCTGAGATGGCAAAGTCCGGAGTTCCGACCGAGCCGCCAGGACAAAAGGTGATGGTGTAATTCGACCCAGTAGGACAGGTGTGGAGTCCAACCGGGTCATCGTAGGCGTAGGCATACTCATTGGGACAGGAGTTATGAATATTGGTTACATACGCCTGATCCGCGGCGGGCCACTGCGAGACCACGCAGGTCGCAGGTGTGCCGAAAGCACCGCGACAGCAAAATTGATCGGCATTGAATTTGGTGCAAGGACTCAGGCAATAGTCGCCACTTCTGAGCGTAGAGGAACAGTTCGAGACAACGGCGCCGTTACATGAACTCGGCGACACACAACTGCCATTGGAAAGCTGGAGGCCGATGGGATTATCCATGCCGTCGACGTAGCTGACGTCGTACCAGTCTGTGCCATTCGCATTGAGATTGAATTCGGCAAGAGAAGTCCCCACCTGGCCGGTCGTACCTGCGCATTGCAAACCCGTACCACCACACTGTCCGGTGGCGCACAGGGCAGGGCTGGCGGCATTGCATGCAATGCGGCCCCAAATGCGGCCATTAAACTTATTCCCGGGAGCGAAGCTTACAGAGGCGCCGGGAGCCATTGACCATCCCCCGTTCTGAAAAACCGGCGGAAAAATACCCGGATAGACGGTGTATCCGCACTTGTTGACAACTGTAAACGTCTGCGCGCCGCCCTGGCAAACGGCCAGAGCGATCATAGCTGTGATTAACCAACAAACAACAGCGGGCGTAGAGAAACAGCCCCTGTTACGCTGCTTTTTCATGAGAATTCCTCCTCGACCATATTGTCGCTACATTCGCCTTTGTGTCGTTCCCGTGGCGTTCATTTCCGTTTACTTTCCGTAAAATGTTTGGGATCGGTTTGCAATCTTGGCTTAAAAATCGATTTTCTTAAGGCATTTTGAAAAGCGTGCAATATTTAGCCACGGCGTGCAGCAGATGTCAAGAAATGTTTTCAGAATTTTCAGGTCGCCTGAGGAGGCCAAATGCTTTTGGGGGTACTGTAGATTGCCCTCGAATTGCTTGAGCTTCAGACCCACATCTTGCGCGTGGGTTCGCGGACTGCAAAACCCCCGCGTAAGCACCCGCAAGAAAATGCAATGCGGGAAGACTGCCTGGTCTTCCCGCATTGCGATGTGGCCTGCGCTCCTAGTTGCTTGCGAAGTAGTTGAGGTTCCAGCCTGCGTTGTCCTGATCCAGCGTCAAGGTTTGCACGCCTGCCGGGAGCGTGACGTTAACCGTCACGGTCGTCCAGGTTTGCCAGCCGCCGGTGGCCGGAACATTGACTGCACCGGTCAGGTTGGTTCCCGCGGAGTTTGCCAGATGGAAGGCACCGGTTACCGCATTCGGAGCGGCCACGCGGAAGCTCAGCGTGTGTGTCCCGGCGGTTGCCACGTTGACGGTGTATTTGAACCACTGGCCAGTGGCTGTCCAGCCAATGTTGTCGCCGCCGCCGGTATCGGTGGTGGCTTCCAGATCGACGCCGTCGGAGCGATAGCCGTTGGCTGTTCCATTGACCGTGGTTACGTTATAGGCAACTCCCTGACCGCCTGTGTCGTAGTTTTCCGCCTGCACCGTCCCAGGAATCGCTGCTGGCGTACCGCCGAAAGGTCCCTCGCTGCTGCTCTTCAACGCGAACGTCATCGAATCGATGTTCCAGCCGGTCGCGTCCTGGTTCAGCGTCAGCGTCTGCGTGCCCGCAGGCAATGTAACAGTAGCTGTTACCGTCACCCAGGTCTGGAAGCCGCCGCTCGCTGGAACTGCAACTGTACCGCTGAGGTTGGTTCCCGACGAGTTGGAAATATGGAACGCATCGGCAACAGCGGTCGGAGCCGCAACCAGAATGTTGACCGTGTAAGTCCCTGCCGTGGCCACCTGCACTGTGTAGCGGAACCACTGTCCTGCGGCTGTCCAGCCGAGATCGTTGCTGGTGGCGGGGGCTGTTGCCGCCTCCAGATCGACGCCGTCGGAGCGGTAGCCGTTGGCCGTTCCATTGACCGAGGTCACATTATAGGCGACTCCCTGGCCGCCGGTGTCGTAGTTCTCGGCCATCACCGTGCCAGGAATCGCCGCTGGCGTACCGCCAAACGGCGCTTCCCCCGATGTGGGAGCGGTAAAGATTGCATAGTTAAGGTTCCAGCCTGCGTTGTCCTGATCCAGCGTCAAGGTTTGCACGCCCGCCGGAAGTGTGACGGTAGTCGTCACAGTCATCCAGGTTTGCCAGCCGCCGGTGGCAGGAACATTGACCGCTCCGGTCAGGTTGGTGCCCGCAGAGTTTGCCAGATGGAAGGCATCCGTTACTGCGCCCATAGCGGCCACGCGGAAGCTCACCGTGTACGTCCCGGCGGTTGCCACGTTGACCGTGTATTTGAACCACTGGCCGCCCGTTGTCCAGCCAAGGTTGAAACCGCCGCCGGTATCTGCGGTTGCTTCCAAATCCACTCCGTCAGAGCGATAGTTGTTGCCCGTCCCATTGACCGTGGTTACGTTATAGGCAACTCCCTGGCCGCCAGTGTCGTAGTTTTCCGCCTGCACCGTCCCAGGAATCCCTGCTGGCGTACCGCCAAACGGTCCTTCGGGCGGCGGGCTGGAATTCAGCAGGCCATAGACGCACAGTTGTCCGCTGTTGTTGCCCGCTGTGCCAAAGCTGCTTAGATAGACCTTCCCATTGGCGACCACAGGATAGCTGTACTTGGAAAAGTTGTTGCAACTGTCACGGCCCGCATTCTGCTGCGAATCCCAGAGTTCGGTGCTGACGTTGTCTGCATTGAAAGCGCGCAAGAGGCCAGGGCTCGTGGCATGGTTGGCA
>Ga0222749_10000070_pt1 | contig 57913 bp, 41 predicted proteins | sample IncBWH2Mmetat_FD_197234 | JGI IMG/M metagenome (GOLD analysis project Ga0222749, IMG submission 197234) | Metatranscriptome of lab incubated forest soil microbial communities from Barre Woods Harvard Forest LTER site, Petersham... | ecosystem: Environmental > Terrestrial > Soil > Temperate... | reverse complement strand
GCGCTGGAGTTTCTGCAGGAAATGGTCGACGCGGTTCCCTGTTACCGCTACGCGTTCGAGCCTAATGAAGCCGCGGTAGAGAGGATTCTCGAATTCCGTGACTGAAGGGTCTCAGGAATTTCTCGCGGGCGAAGATCGTCCGCAATCGATGTTGTTCGACAGCCTCAGCCGGGAATTGCTGAGAAGCGGGAATGGGGTCCGCTTTCAAGCGCGCGGGGCCAGCATGTCTCCGGCGATTCGTGATGGCGAAATGGTGCACGTGAAATCCGCCGTGCTGGCGGAACTGCGCAAGGGAGACATTGTTCTGGTGAAGGGCGAGATGGGATTCCGCTTGCACCGGCTAGTAGTTGCCGATGCGGAGCAGGATGTCTTCATCACCCGCGGCGATTGCGGGCAGCAGGACGACCCGGCGGTCAGCGGGGAAGAGATTGTGGGCATTGCGGTAGCCAAAGAGGTGCGTTTGGGAACGCGCACGGTGCGGGCAAACCTGCGGGGACTGGGCGGGCGTGTGCTGTGCTGCGCTGCGCGGGGACAACGCGGCGCAAACAGTTTGCTGGATCGAGTGAGGAGAACGAAGAGCCGAGCGCGGACAGGCTCGTTCTCGTTTCTCAGCCTCTGGCCGCTGTTGATTGTGCTGCTGGCGGCTACCTCCTCAAGTGCGCAAGTGCTGGTGGATGCCGCGACCTCCGGTTCGGCGACCATGGCAGGGCCCGGGAATTCAACTCTCACGTTTACGCACACCACGACTGCGACTGCGAATCGACTGTTGATCGTCAGCGTTTCCATGAACATCACCGCGGTCCCCGGGACGGGCGTGGTGAGCGTGACCTACAACGGGGCGTCCACGCTGAGCTTTGTGGGGGCGCACAATGATGCGGGTAACACGCGACGGGTGGAGATGTGGTACCTGGTGGCGCCGGCCAGCGGAGGACCCTTCAACGTCGCGGTCACCGTGAACCTACCCACAGCGGGCAATGTGGGCGTGGTGGCGGGTGCGACGACATTTACGGATGCAGATCAGACCGCGCCACTGGGGACGTTCGTCTCCAATCAGGGCGCCGTTGGAACCTACTCGCAGGTCGATATCCCCGGTGTGGTGAACGGGATGGTGATCGACACTCTATCCACCGGCGGAGATCAGACGGTCGCTCGAGGGCTGGGCACGCAAACTGTGCAGTGGAATGTTCAAAGTTCAAACAACGCGAATCCCGGAGTGAGCGGGGTGGGAACGACTCGCTCGGGTGCGCCAAGCGTACCGAATTCGGAGACCTTCAGCGGCACATCCAACTGGTCGGAGGGAGGGGTAGGAATCAATCCGAGCACGGCAGACATTGCCGTTACCACCAGCGTCAGCGCGGTGCCCCTTGGGCAGAACTCCACTTACAACATCACAGTTTTCAATAATGGCCCGTCGGCGGCTGTCGGCGCCACGATGACCGATACGTATGCATCTGCCGGTTTGTCGATCATATCGGTCAATCCCAGTGTCGGGACGACGTGCGCCACGGGAGTGACCATCACCTGCACACTGCCGACTCCTTTCGCGAGTGGAGCGACGGCGACCGTCGCGGTAACGGTCGCGACAACCGCGGCAGGTTTCTATCCGAACACCGCGACGGTCACCGATTCTGGAACACCTCCCGATCCGAACACGGGAAATAACACCTATGTAGCCTTGGCACCGGTCGTGAGCGTGCTGTGTGGAACGAGTACGCTCGCTGCGGGTGGAACTTTGAGCGGAGTGGTCAACACGTACTATCCCGGAGCGGCGTCGGTGTCGGCGGGAGCGACTTCCATTCCGCTGGGTGCGGCGAACGGCGGCGGAACGATCTCGGCTGGAACCGAATTGCTCGTGATTCAGATGCAGGACGCCAGCATCAGCGTTTCCAACACGGTGGCGTACGGAAACGGATACACCGGGGCGGGATTCACCGCGATCAACAATGCCGGCAACTATGAGTTTGTCACTGCGACGGGACCGATCAGCGGTGGCTCGGTGCCGATCCTGGGCGCGGGAGTGGGCGGAGGGCTCGTCTTTGGCTATACGGCGGCGGCGCTATCGGCGACCAAGGGAGCGAGCACCTATCAGGTCGTTCTGGTTCCGCAGTATACGTCTGCAACGCTGGGGGCAGTGACGGCTGCGGCATGGAATGGATCGACTGGCGGAATTCTTGCGCTGGATGTTGCGAACGCCCTGGCTCTGGGAGGTGCGACCGTCTCGGTCAACGGCTTGGGATTCAGGGGCGGAGCCGGCATGCAGTTAACGGGTGGGGCGGGGGCGAACACGGACTATTGGCAAACTGCGCCCGCAACCTACACCGGCGTTGCCAAAGGCGGCGTCGACGCGGCCAAGGGAGAGGGCGTAGCGGGTACACCGGAGTGGGTTGAGTCTGGGGGAAGCTTCCTGCAAACTGCCACTGGCTATCCCAGCGGCACAGCGGGGACCGACGGCAGCATGGCGAGGGGGGCGCCGGGCAACGCCGGTGGAGGCGGCACCGATGCGGATCCTGTCGCGAACGACGACAACGCGGGCGGTGGAGGCGGCGGTAACGGAGGCTCGGGTGGATTCGGCGGCAACTCCTGGAACTCAAACCTAAGCACTGGCGGGGAAGGCGGCGCAGTATTTCCCGCGACCATTGACCGCATGGCGATGGGCGGCGGAGGCGGAGCCGGAACGCGCAACAACTCGACCGGCGACAAACAGGCTAGCGGTGGATCGGCGGGCGGAGGCATCATCTTTATTCGCGCTAACAGCTTTACGGGAACGGCAACCGTGACGGCCAATGGGACGAACGCCTACAACGGCACGGCGAACGACGCCGGCGGCGGTGGTGGCGCGGGTGGCACGATCGTGATGCTCGCCGCCAGCGGTGGAGAGGGCGGGCTGACCCTGCAAGCCAACGGAGGAAGTGGCGGCAACGCGTGGGCGTCACAAATTTACACCTTGGCGAACCGGCACGGTCCGGGCGGAGGCGGCGCAGGCGGCGTGGTCTACGTTTCCGGAACTCCGGCGAGCGTGAGCGTTAGCGGCGGTGCCAACGGCCTGACTGAAAATCCCGGAGTGCCGTACGGAGCTACACCGGGTTCCGCAGGAACAAGTGCTACCACGGTCACTCTTTCCCAGGTCACGGGACTTCAGTCGACTGAGGTTTGCGCCCGACTTCCAGACCTCTCGATCGCCAAGAGTCACGGAGGCGTGACTTTCACCCGCGGCTCCACGGCCACCTACACGCTTGCGCTTTCAAACGTCAGCCTTCTGGGCACGACCAGCGGCCTGGTGACGGTGAACGACACGCTTCCGTTGGGCATCAGCCCAACCGCTGCGTCGGGGACCGGATGGACGTGCTCCGTCTCCGGGCAAACGATGAGTTGCACGACATCCAATTCGCTGGCCGCTGGTGCCAGTTATCCGTCGATCGCGGTAAGCGCGAACGTCTCACAATCGGCCCCGGCAACGCTGACCAACACTGGCATTGTCAGCGGCGGTGGTGATGTGAGCCCGCTCAACGACACTTCGACCGACGTCGCGAACGTGGTTTCGAGTGCTGACATGAGCGTGACCGACTCCGGGGCGCCGAGCCCGGTCGTCGCCGCCGGGGCCAATATTACTTACACGCAGGCCGTCATCAATAACGGACCCAGCGCTGCCGATAACGCCACCGTCGTGGCGACGATCCCGGCGAATACGACTCTGGTATCGATGGCTGCTCCGGCGGGATGGAGTTGCCTGAATAACGCGGTCGGAGCGACCGGCAACGTGGTCTGTACCAGCGCCAGCATGCTGGCAGTGACTTCGAGCACGTTTACGATGGTCGTGAACGTCACTGCCGGAACCGCGAACGGAACGGTCATCACTGAGGCCGTGTCGGTAGGTTCCTCCGCCGCCGATCCGAATTCCGCAAACAACACGGCTACCGTCAACACGCTGGTAGGTGCAACCGGGCCAAACCTGTCGGTGACCAATGTTGCCTCGCCGATTCCGGTGCAGGCCGGGAACGTCATCACCTATACCCAGGTGGTGACGAATACCGGGACCACGGCCATAACCAACGGTTCATTTTCCGAGACGAACGTGCCGGCTGCGCGCCTGACATTCCAGTCGGTGACGGCCCCAGCAGGATGGACTTGCGGAGGATTCCCGGTGACTCCGTGCTCAAATCCAAACGTAGGTGCGGGCGTCTCAGGAACATTCACGGTTGTCTATCTGGTGAAAGCGACCGCGCCCAGCGGAACTGCCATCACAGACACGGCGACGGTGACCGCGACCAACCAGTCGTATGGAGCCAACTCTGCGGTGGCCAACGACATAGTCGCAACCGCAGCTCAGGCGGATCTGGTGCTGAGCACGGCGGGGTCGCCCTCCACGGTGATCGCGGGGAACAATATCACTTACGCGCAGACGGTAACGAACAACGGTCCGGCGGCGGCAACAACTGCGAATTTTACCGAGGCGACGCCAGCGAACACCACGTTTCAGTCTGTGCTGGCGCCGGCAGGGTGGGCCTGCGTGACGCCCGCGGTCGGAGCCACCGGAAATGTAACCTGTACCGATCCGACCCTCGCGGTGGGGGCGTCCGCCAACATCGTTGTCGTTGTCAACGTTGCGCCCAGCGTGGTCGCGGCCACAATTACGGCGACTTCAACTCTGTCTGCGGCGAACTCCGTCAATACCAGCACCACGACGGTTGTCACCAACGTCAGCGTCGCTTGCGATCTGACCGTGACCAACAGCGGAACTCCGAGTCCGGTGACCGCCGGGTCGAACATTACCTATACGCAGACCGTGTTCAATCATGGTCCTAGCAATTGCAGCACGGCGGCGCTGACGGAATTGACGCCAGTGCACACTACGTTTGTGTCGGCGGTGGCCGTGACCACGGGTGGAGGGACTTGGACTTGTTCGCCCACCGGGCCCGTAAGCTGCACAAATCCCAGCGTGCCGCCAGGTTCTACGGGAACGATCACCGCTGTTTTTAACGTGATCGCGGGCACGGTGGCAGGAACAATTATTACTGACGTCGACACGGCCACCACCACGACCCACGATACGAATCTGTTGGACAACTCGGCGGCAGTGAATATCGCGGTGGCGTCAGGGGCGCAGGCCGACCTGAGCGTGACCAATTCCGCGAGCCCGAATCCGGTGACGGCGGGCAACAATATTACTTATACCCAGAGCGTGACCAACAACGGTCCGGGGCCGGCGAATCCTCCGGTGTTCACCGAAACGGTACCCGCTGGCACGACAGCGGGGACACTGACCGGGCCGGCAGGATGGACGTGCGCGGGCCTCACTTGTACGGACACCGCTGCGATGGCGGCCAACACCACGGCGAACTTTTCTTTCTTTGTAACCGTGAACTCGAATGTGGCTCAGGGAACAACCATCACGCAAACCGATTCGGTTTCCTCGACCAGCGGAGATCCTAACGGCGGCAACAACAGCGTTGCGGTCAACGTCCAGGTCGGGAACTCGGCCGACCTTTCGGTGACGAATAGTGCGAGCCCGGTCCCGGTGCTGGCCAACAATCCCATTACCTACACCCAGGTTGTAACCAACAACGGACCCAGCGCGGCGGCGGGCGCGAGCTTGACCGAGGTCACGCCGCCGAACACCACCTTTGTGTCGATGACTCCGCCGGCGGGGTGGACCTGCGGAACCCTACCCGCCGTGGGCGGAACGGGAAACATCAGCTGCACGAATCCCAGCGTCGCGCCTGGGGCTGGCACGTTCACGTTGGTAGTGAAGGTGGTTGCGGGAACCGCGCATGGCACGCCCATCAATGACACGGCGACGGTAAGTTCTACAACGGCGGATCCCAACTCAGCGAACAATACGGCGACCGCGGCGGACGTGGTCGCTCTTGCAACCGATGCCGATCTGTTCGCGATGAATTCTCCGTCCGCCACTTCAGTTGCGGCCGGAAGCAACGTGACTTATACGCAGACGGTCACGAACAATGGTCCAGCGGTGACGACTGCCCCGACGACCATTACCGAGACTACGCCGCCGAACACGACCTTTGTATCGATGACTCCTCCGGCGGGGTGGGCTTGCGGGACTCTGCCGCCCGTCGGCGGCACCGGCACAATCACGTGCACTGACAGTGGGAGCCTGGGCCTCGGTCCGGCGAACACTGCAACCTTCAGCCTCGTGCTGCAAGTGAACGCGTCGACGCCATCGGGAACGAGCATCACCGACACGGTCACAGCCACGGCCGGCAACGCTGTGCCCGGCATCACGACCAATTCGGCGAGCGCAACCGTGGTGGTCGGCAACGCCAACAGCGCGGATATGGCCATCGTGAAAACGGGGACTCCGAATCCAGTGACGGAAGGAACTCCGCTTACCTACACGCTGGCGGTGACCAATAACGGTCCGGCCTCCGCGACGAATGTCACCGTGACCGACACGTTGCCCGCGGCGGTGACTTACCTCTCGACGAACACGACCCAGGGCTCGTGCTCGGAGGCAGGTGGCACCGTAACTTGCCTGCTGGGTACGATGGCGAACGCGGGGACGGCGACGATTTCAATCCTGACGCTGCCCAACACGCCGGGATTCGTCTCCAATAGCGCAACCGTCTCCGCAGACCAGACCGACCCGACCCCGGCCAACAATACTTCGACGCAGAACGAGACCATTACTGCTCCAACAAGGATCACGCTGCAGACGTTCTCGGCGCACTTCGTTACCGATAAGAACGGCGCGAACCGCGTCGCCTTAACCTGGAAGACCGGCGGCGAAGCGCACAGCCTGGGATTCAACGTATACCGCGAACTGAACGGAAACCGCGTGCGCATGAATCCTTCGGTGATTGCAGGCTCGGCGCTGCTCATGAGCGGAGCGCTGCCCAAACATGCGGGCCGGAATTACGCCTGGATTGATCCGTCCGCGGGAGTTACGGGATCGTCCTATTGGCTGGAAGACATCGACGTGAACGGCACGCGCACCATGCACGGGCCGGTTTCCGTGTCGGCGGGAGTGTCGGCGGCCACAGGTGCAACTGCGTCGGAGACTCGGATGTTGAGCCAGATGAACCAGGCGCTGCCTCCGACGCCGGGCAGCCAGGAAAGTCACATGGTCGAGACTTTGCCGCTGGCAGCTGCGCCGACTGCAGGCCAGATTCAGAAGCAGTTCGAACTGGCGGCGCACTCGGCGGTCAAGATTTATGTGCGGCAGGAAGGCTGGTATCGCGTGGGGCAACCGGATCTGGTGAAGGTCGGGCTCGATCCTGGCGTCGATCCGGCGCAGCTGCATCTCTACGCCGAGGCGACCGAGCAGCCGTTGCAAATCACAGGTGCCACCGCAGGTCCCGGCGGCTTCGGGCCGCAAGCGGCGATCAATTTCTACGGGACGGGAATCGATACCGTTTACACCGGCACGCGCGTCTACTGGCTGGTTGCAGGCGAAGGACGAGGCGCACGTATCGCGCAACTTCCAGTCTCCTCGGGCTCGAACCAGCCTGCCGCCAGCTATACCGCAACCGTTGAACTACGGCAGCACACCATATATTTCGCGGCGCTGCTCGCATCGAATGGCGAAAACTTCTTCGGCGCTCTGGTGTCGCCCACTGTGGAGCAAGTGCTCGAGGTGCCCAACCTCAACACCACGTCCACGCAGGCAGCGCGGCTTGAAGTCGTGCTGCAGGGCGTGATCACGGCCTTCCCGCATGACGTACAAGTTGTATTGAATGGCACCGCGCTTGGGGACGTAACTTTCACCGGTCAGGCCAAAGGTCTTCTGAGCGTTAGTGTTCCACCGGGCGTGCTGCAATCCGGGAGCAACACGGTTACACTCACCGCGCAGAATGGGGAGTACGACACCAGCCTGGTCGACTACATCCGCATCACCTATCCGCATCTGTATGCGGCGGACAACGATCAACTGAAGTTCACGGGACGCGCTGGCGACGAGCTTATGGTGAGTGGCTTCGCGAGCGCGCCGACAGTCCTCGATATTACCGATCCGAATCGTCCGGTGCAGTTGACGCCGCAGGTGATTTCGATAAGCGGTACAAATGAAATTGCCGTGCAGGTACCGTTCACGACCACGAATCCCGCATCTCCAGCACGGCATACTCTGCTGGCGGTGGCCGATGATCGTGTGGCGTCTGCGGCCGGCGTGTGGCCGAACCATCCCTCGCATTGGCATAGTCCGCAGGCGGGCGCGGACATTGCGATGGTCACCTACGGACCGTTTGCCGGAGCACTGGCGCCGCTGGTTCGCGCCCACCAGGCTGCGGGAAAATCATCTGCAGTAGTGCCCGTCAACGACCTGTATGACGAATTCAACTTCGGCGAGCGCACTCCGTTTGCGATCCGGCAATTCCTGCAGACGGCCATTCAGAGCTGGAAGAAGCCGCCGGCTTACCTGCTGTTGAACGGGCGGGCGTCGTTCGATCCGAGAAATTACTTGGGCTTCGGTTACCTGGACCTGGTCCCAACCCGCATCTTGCCCTCCAGCAGTTTGATGACGGCGTCGGATGACTGGTTCTCCGACTTTGGCGGCACTGGCTTGCCGACGATCGCCACCGGCCGCTTGCCTGTCAGCAGCGTGGACGAAGCCACCACCGTGGTAGGAAAAATCGCCACGTATGAAGGACAGTCGACCAACGGTCCATGGACCGCGAACGCGCTCATGGTTGCCGACAAGGACGACACGGAAAGCTTCACGCAGGATAGCCAGACGGTCCAGGCGAAGCTGCCGGCGACGATGCAGGTGACCGACGTATTCGCGGATACGGCGGGTACTACGGCCGCAACCAGAACCGACATTCTCAACGCGATCAACTCGGGGCAGTTGCTGGTGAACTATCTTGGACACGGCTCCGAAGGGCAGTGGTCCGGATCCGATATCTTCGACACCGATTCAGTAGGTTCCCTGACTAACGGATCGCAGCTTCCGGTGTTCCTGATCATGGACTGCCTGAATGGATTCTTTCAGGATGTGTATACGCCGCCCGCCCTGGGCGTAACGCTGATGCTGGCGCCGAACGGCGGCGCCGTGGCCGTCCTGGCCTCGAGCGGGCTGAATCAGCCTCCTCCGCAAACCAGCCTCGACGCACTGGTCGTGCAAAATGCCGTGAACGCAAAGGGTGCCGCGTTGGGCGATGCGATTGTGAAGGCCAAAACGAAGATCAGCGACGCCGACGTGCGCAGGACATTCGTTCTGTTTGGCGATCCCGCCATGCAGGTGAAGCAGCCCGCGGCGAATACGTCGGGCTCGACTTCACCGCGGACGCCGTAAGTCTCTCAAAAAAATTCACCTTCGTTTTTTGCCATGAAGGGCGCGGCTTAAAAGCCGCGCCCTTTCAAAGCACCACGTTCCACGCCGCATCAGCCGATCTTTTCCCCTACGAAGCCGTCGACACTGCCGCAGGCAGACTGGCCGTCTGCCGCAGCGGTTCCGCCAGCGCCCGCATGACCTTGCCGAAGCCCGCGAAGTCGAGGGACTGGGGTCCATCCGAGAGCGCGCGCTCGGGGCACGGGTGCACCTCGATGATCAGACCATCGGCGCCCACGGCTACTGCGGCCCGGGAAACCGCTGCGATCAGGCTTTGCTTGCCGGTTCCGTGCGACGGGTCGGCGATCACCGGCAGGTGTGACAAATCGCGAGCGAGGGCAACGGCCGCCAAGTCGATGGTGTTGCGCATCTCGGTTTCGAAGGTCTTAATGCCGCGCTCGCACAGCACGACTTGCTGGTTGCCTCCGGAAAGCAGGTACTCGGCGGCAAGCAGCCACTCCTTCACGGTGGCCGATGGTCCGCGCTTCAGCAGGATGGGCTTGTTGACCGTAGCAAGACGACGCAGCAGGGCGAAGTTCTGCATGTTGCGCGCTCCCACCTGCAGCATATCGACGTGCTCGCAGATGACGTCCACGTCCTCGGTGCTCATCACTTCGGTGACCACGGGCAGGCCGGTTTCTTCGCGAGCCTCGCGCAGAATCTTGAGTGCCTCCAGACCAAGGCCCTGAAAGTCATATGGGGAGGTTCGCGGCTTGTAGGCTCCGCCGCGCAGCATGGCAGCGCCGGCGCGTTTTACGGCGTGGGCGGTGTCGAGCAACTGCGTGCGCGACTCGACGGAGCAGGGGCCTGCGATGACCACGACCTCAGGGCCACCGATTGCCACTCCGTTCACCTTCACGACGGTGCGCTCCGGCTTGACCTGCCGGCTGACCAGTTTGAAGGGCTGGGCAATGGCGACGACGTTGTCCACTCCGGGAGCGACCTGGAGCGCTTCGATCTCGTGGCGGCGTCCGCTGCCCACGGCGGCGACGATGGTACGCTCGGTGCCGCGCGTGACGTGAGGCTGATATCCGGCCTCGCGGATACGTTCAATCACGTGGTTGATTTCCTGCTCGGTAGCTTTCTCAGACATGTTGACAATCATTGGGCTGGTTCTCCTTGTTTGAATTCGCTTGTTTGAATTCGCTCGCTAAAAACAAAAGCCGCGATCTGTGGATCGCGGCTTGCGGTTCAAGCTTGTTTAGGTCTGGTTGCCTTTTAAGGGCTCAACCTTACTCCAAGCTGCTTCGCAGCCGCTGCTCCTGGAAACCAGAAGTAAGCGGTAAATGCGGTGCCTGGAGTAAATCGTGTCATAGGAATCCTAGTTTCAATAATAATCCGACGAAATGGCTACGAAACCATGGAAAGGCCGCTTACTGGAGCGAACTGGCCACACTTGAGAATGCGTTGTTGGCGTTCGACCCGATCAAACGAACCGTTCCCACCACCAGAACCAGAATGACCGCCAACATCACCGCGTATTCCGCGATGTCTTGCCCCGAATCTTCCGACCAAAGCCGTTGGATCAGTTTGGACATTTGCTCTCCTCCAGGACGATGTCAGTTCCTTTGAGAGTGAAGGACTGAACATAAACTTCGTGCACACATGATGCACGCGTGCGAAGGGTCTTGTCAAATGCATGTTTAGGGGATGTCCCCAAGAGAATCAATTCTGCGGAATGGCCGCTGGAGGCCGGGTTTGGGCGGTATTAGCGGAGCCGGGCGCAGGTGGTTGCGGCAGCAATTCCTGAGCGGACCGCTGGGCAAATTGCAGCACGCGGTTGGGCAGAATCCCGAGATACAAGGTCGCCAAGATGCTGAGTGCCAGGGCCAAGCCTAGTCCAAACGGAACCGGACTTACGGGAACCGGCTTCCTCGCTTCGCGCATGTACATCACGACTATGATGCGCAGGTAGTAATAGGAGCCGACGGCGCTGTTGACCACGCCAATGATCGTGAGCCAGATCAGGTTCGCTTTCACCGCAGCGCTGAATACGTAGAACTTGGCCAGGAAGCCGCCCGTCATCGGGATGCCGATCAGCGAGAGCAGGAAAATGGTGAGCGTGGCCGCCAGCAATGGAGAAGTGCGGCCGAGTCCCTCGTAGTCTTCGAGAGTTACGTAGCGCTCGCCCGCGTTGGCGAAGTGGCTGATCACGGCGAACGCACCTACGTTCATGGCGGCGTAGGCAGCGGTATAGAACATGGCTGCAGAAATGCCGGCGACGGAGTTGTCAGCGGTTGGCATGGCGAAGGCCATCAGCAGATATCCGGCATGAGCGATCGAAGAGTAGGCCAGCAGCCGCTTGATGTTGGTTTGAACCAGCGCACCGACATTGCCCAGGGTCATGGAAAGCGCGGCCGCCATCCAGATAAGCCAGACCCGTCCCGGCGCATTAATGGTGAATACCACTCGCAGCAATACGGCGAAGGCCGCCGCTTTCGGCGCGGTCGACATGAACCCGACGATGGGGGCGGGAGCGCCTTCGTAGACGTCGGGAGTCCAAATGTGGAAGGGCGCGGCCGCCACTTTGAACCCGAGGCCCACGAACATCAGGGCCATGGCCACGTAAACCAGCAATTCCACCGGGCCGGCCTGCAGCCTCTGGCTGATCAGGCTGATGTTCGTGGATCCGGTCGCGCCGAACATCATCGCCACGCCATACAGAAAAAACGCAGTGGCGAACGAACCCAGAAGAAAATATTTCAGTGACGATTCACTGCTCGAAGCCTCGTTGCGGCGGAATCCCGCAAGAATGTAAGTGGAGATCGAGGAGATTTCGAGCGCGATGAAAATCAAAACCAGCTCTACTGCTGAAGACATCAGCGCCATGCCGACCACACTGAAAAGAATCAGGGCATAGTATTCCCCGGCGCGAATCCGCTGCACCGCCATGTACTCGAACGAACTCAGGATCACTACCGCGGCGATCGCGATCACCAGAAAATGGAAAAACACGCTGAAGCCGTCGACCTTCACCATGTTCGAGAAAGCCAGGCCGGGAGACTGTGCCATGTACCACGTCGTGAGAAGTCCAGCAACGGCGCCAACGAACGCGATCAGGCCCAGCGCTTTCTGACTTTTTTCTTCATCGACGAGAGGATCGAGCAGCATGACCAGGATGCCGAAACCGGACAGGACGAGTTCGGGCAGGATGCGGATGTAATCGGCGCCCTGCGGAATCGCCTTCGAAATACTCTGTAACCAGGCGGCTGCTGGGAAGCCCATCATTGTCCCACCACCTTGCTGACCACTTGTGCTAGCGGAGTGAGGGCGGCCTGTACCGCGGGATCAATCGCGCCCAGCCACAGAATCGGCGCCACGCCCATGACCAGAGCTGCTGCGGCACACGGCCAGACGGCGGCCTTTTCGAAGCCGATCATGTCGGCCATGGAATTATTGATGGGGTGCGTCACTTTGCCGAAGAACACGCGCTGGTACATCCAGAGCAGATAACACGCGCTCCAGATCACGCCGGTTGCGCCGAGGATTCCGTAGATTGCCTTGTCCTGGAACGCGCCGCTCAACACCAGGAATTCGCCGATGAATCCGTTGAGCAAGGGAAGGCCGACGGAAGCCAGCACAATAAAGAGGTACGTCGTGGCGTACACCGGCATGGGAGTGGCGAGGCCGCCGAATTCCGCGATCTCGTAGGTGTGGCGGCGCTCGTGCAGAATTCCGGCCAGCATGAACAGGCCGCCGGTGGAAATGCCGTGGGCCAGCATGACGAACATGGCGCCGTTTAAGCCCGCCGCGGTGAAGCTGAAGATTCCCAGCACTACAAAACCTAGATGGCTGACCGACGAGTAGGCGATCAACTTCTTCATGTTGGGCTGCACCATAGCCACCAGCGCGCCGTAAATGATTCCAATCAGCGCCAGCGTCATGATCCACGGAGCATTGTGGCGGGCTTGCTCGGGGAACAGACCAAGGTTGAAGCGCAGCATGCCGTAGGTGCCCATCTTCAGCAGCACGCCGGCCAGCAGTACGGATCCGGCGGTGGGCGCCTCGACGTGCGCATCGGGCAGCCACGTATGGAACGGAAACAGCGGGACTTTTACCGCGAACGCCAGGAAGAATCCGAGGAACAGCCATTGTCCAGCGGCAGGGAAGTTCGGTACCTGACCGCGCGCGATCAGATCGCGAATCGTCACAAAATCGAAGCTGCCCGTATTCGCGTAGAGCCAAAGAATCGCCGCCAGCATAAACACCGAGGCGATCATGGTGTACATGAAGAACTTCACCGCGGCGTAGACCTTGCGCTCATGGCCGAAGACGCCAATGAGCAGCGCCATCGGAATCAGCGTCGCCTCCCAGAAGAAATAGAAGAGGAACAGGTCGAGGGAAGTGAAGACGCCGATCAGCGCCGTCTCCATGATCAGCAGAAGAATGAAAAATTCCTTCACCCGGTCGTGCACCGACTTCCACGAAATCAGCACACACAGCGGCGTGAGGAACGTGGTCAGCACCACCAGCCACATGGAAATGCCGTCCATGCCCATGTGGTAGTGAATGTTCGGGCTGGAGATCCACGGTTTGTCGATCTCGTACTGGAACCCCGCTTTCGCCCGAAGGAAGTGCACCGGCAGGTGAAGCGAGAGAAGAAAAGTGAGCAGCGAGACGACCAGAGCGAAAATCCGGATATCGCGATCGCGGCGCGGAAACATCACCAGCAGTAACGCGCTCACGAGTGGAGCGAAGGTCACCAGCGTCAGGATGTAGGAGCTCCAGCTATCGGTCGTCATTACTCAGCGCACTCCCATCCAAATCATGTAGGCAATCACCACGGCAGAGCCGGCTGCGATCCAGCCCGCATACGACCGCAGGTTGCCGGATTGCATGTGCCGCACCTCGTCCGACACATGGCGCGCACCGTCGGCGGCATTGTTCACGGAATCGTCGATGATCTTGCGGTCGACACCCTGCCACAGGATGCTGGTCGATCCGTCGATCAACGGCTTCACGAACAGCTTCGCGTAGAGTTCGTCAATGTAGTACTTGTTCAGGACAGCCGTGTAGAAGCCATTCAATCCGGCGGCGATTTTCTGTGGAAGGTATGGCTTGCTGACGTAGAGCACGTAGGCGAGGAGGAAGCCCAGAACCGCGACCGTCACCGAAACTCCCATCAGTAAGAGCTCGGTACCTCGGCCGGCGGCTTCTCCAGCGGTTTGCGCGACTGCTCCGGAGCCGAACACGGGTTCAAGGAAGTGCTCGAAACGGTTTCCAATCCCCACCAGACCACCGATAACCGATAGCAAGGCGAGGATCATCAACGGAATCAGCATGACCATCGGGCTCTCGTGGGGCTCACCGTGGCCGTGATCATCGGCACCGTGCGCATGGCTGCCATGTCCGTGCGCATCCACCTGGGCGCCGTGATAGTCGCCGAAAAATGTCATGAACAACAGCCGGAACATGTAGAACGAAGTGATGAAAGCAGTGATCACCCCGATCAGCCAGAACAGCCAGCTGCCATGCTCGCTCGAGAACGCCTTCCAGAGAATTTCGTCCTTGCTCCAGAAGCCTGCGAACGGCGGGATTCCAGCGATGGCCAGCGTGGCGATCCCCATGGTCATGAACGTCCACGGAATATAGGAGCGGAGGCCGCCCATCTTGCGCATATCCTGCTCGCCGCCGACGGCATGAATCACCGACCCAGCAGCCAGGAACAGCAGGCCCTTGAAGAACGCGTGGGTCATCAGGTGGAAGATTCCGTCCGAGAACGCTCCCACGCCGCACGCCATGAACATGTATCCGAGCTGCGAGACCGTGGAGTAGGCCAGAACCTTCTTAATATCGGTCTGCACAATGCCGATGGTCGCGGCGAAAAGCGCGGTGAGCGTTCCGATCACGGCGACGACCATCAGCGCCATGGGCGCGCGCTCGAAAATCATGTGCGAGCGCGAGACCATGTAGACCCCAGCGGTGACCATGGTCGCGGCGTGGATCAGAGCCGAAACCGGCGTGGGGCCTTCCATGGCGTCAGGCAGCCAGACGTAGAGCGGAATCTGCGCGGATTTGCCGCAGGCGCCGACCATCAGCAAAATCCCGACTGTGGTGAGCAGAGTCTCGGTTTCCGCTCCCGCAGGGAGATGCGCGACGGCAGCGAAGACTTTCGTAAAGTCGAGCGAACCGAAATGCTGGATGATCAGGAAGAGAGCGATGAGAAATCCGAAATCGCCGATGCGGTTGACGATGAACGCTTTCTTCCCCGCCGATGCCGCCGAGTCTTTCGTGAACCAGAATCCGATCAGCAGATACGACGCCAGCCCCACACCCTCCCAGCCAATGAACATCAGCAGATAGTTGTTGGCCAGCACCAGCGTTAGCATGAAAAACATGAACAGGTTCAGGTAGGCGAAAAAGCGGTAGTAGCTGGGGTCGTCCCACATGTAGCCGACGGAGTAGATGTGGATGAGGAATCCGACTCCGGTTACGACCAGCAGCATGACCAGCGAGAGTTGATCGAGATAGAGGGCGAAGTCGGAGCTGAAACTGCCGGGAAGACCGGCGCTGCCGAAACGGATCCAGTGGGCGATGTATTCCCGGTAAGGAAGCGAGTCGGAGGAAACGCGCAGGACGACCGACAGCGCCCACGCGAACGCCGCACCGGAAAAAAACAAGCCGATGACGCTGACCGCGGTCCGGGAAGACCTTTTCCCCAGGAAGCCATTAATCGCGGCGCCCGCCAAGGGCAGCACCGGGATCAGCCAGAGATTGAGAGAGGACGTCATAGTTTGAGCTGATTCATAACTTGAGAAGGTTCACCTGGTCAACATTCAGCGTTTCGCGCGTGCGGTAAACCGCGATGATGATCGCCAGGCCCACAGCCGATTCCGCAGCCGCGACGACCATGACGAAGAAGACGAAGATCTGTCCCGCCAGCGCATGCCAGTGCGCGGCGAAGGCGACGAAAGAAAGATTCACTCCATTCAGCATCAGCTCAATCGACATGAAGATCGTGATGATGTTGCGCTTGATCAGGAATCCGGCGACGCCACAGGCGAACAGAAATCCACTGAGCACGAGATAGTAAGAAAGAGGAACCATCAGTCCACCTTCCTTGCGGGCCCGCCTGGCGGATGTGTGGGCGGCCTGCTGGCCAGCACCACCGCGCCCATGATGGCAATCAGGATCAGGACAGAAGTAATCTCAAACGGCAGCAGGAACTCGTGGAACAGCAATTGCCCGATGGTCTTGGGATCGCCGGGAAGAGCGCCCGCGGCTACCGCCTCCGTCCCCGAATGCCGCAGCACGACCCAACCCAGCAGGACGCTTCCCAGCAGCAATCCGGGGATGCCGAACAAAAAAGCGACGCGGCTACCTTGGGTGCGTTCCTCCACTCCGGCGTTCAAGAGCATGATGGTGAAGACGAACAGCACCATGATGGCGCCGGCGTAGACGATAACTTGGACCGCGGCGAGGAACTCCGCACCCAGCAGCAGATATTCTCCCGCGAGCGCGGCCATGACCGCGATCAGCGAGAGCGCGCTGTTGATGGGATGCGTCTGCGCCAGCAGGTTGATCGCGCCTGCCACCGCGACCGCCCCGAAGGCCAGAAACAGAATCAGATGAACGTTCATGAAATCAGTTCTCAGTTCTCAGTTGTCAGTTCTCAGAAAAACCCTGGCGCGGGCTTCTCAGTGAGCGGGTTGCGTGCTCTAACTGAGAACTGAGAACAGAGAACTGAGAACTTCTTTTTCCTACCATGCCACGGCGATCGCAGTGGCGATCAGATTCACCAGCGCCAGCGGCAGCAGAAACTTCCAGCCGAACGCCATCAACTGGTCATAGCGGAAGCGCGGCAGCGTGCCGCGCACCCAGATGTACAAAAAGAGAAATGCAACAATCTTGGCGGCGAACCAGAACACGGGCAGAAGTGCCTGCAGAATTGGCGGGCCGAAGATGGGCCCATGCCATCCGCCAAAAAATAAGAGCGTGGCCAGGCAAGCCACTGTGATCATGTTGGCGTATTCCGCCATAAAAAACATGGCAAACTTCATGGCGCTGTACTCGGTGTGATAACCGGCCACAAGTTCGGTCTCGGCTTCCGGCAGGTCGAACGGGATGCGGTTCGTCTCCGCGTAGGCTGCCATCAGGTAGCAAAAGAATCCAATGAATTGTGGGAAGACGTTCCAGCGCGGAATGAATCCCCAGAAGTGTCCGCCCTGCGCAGCCACAATTTCGCGCAGACTGAAGCTGCCCGACATGATCAGCACGCCGACAAGGGATAGGCCGAGTGCGATCTCGTAACTCACCATCTGCGCACTGGCGCGCAGGCCGCCCAGCAGTGAATATTTGTTGTTCGACGACCATCCCGCGAGGGCGACGCCGTATACGCCGATCGACGTGACTCCGAGAATCAGCAGCACCCCGGTATTTACGTCGGTGATCTGCAGCGGAATACTGTAGCCGCCGATCGTCACCGAGTTGCCGAACGGAATGACCGCGATCGACGTCAGCGCGAAAATCACGGCAATCAACGGCGCCGCCAGGAACAGCGGCTTGTAAACGTGCGGCGGCGTCAAGTCTTCCTTAAACAGAAACTTCAGGCCGTCGGCTGCCGGCTGCAGCAGGCCAAACGGGCCGACCCGCGTGGGTCCCCAGCGATTTTGCATGTGGCCCACGACCTTGCGTTCCAGCCAGACCGTGTACGCGACCGCGGTCAGCAGCACGAACAGAACCACCGCGGACTTGATCACCGACACGAGTATGTATAGCCAGATTGGCAACGCCACGCCGTGCTTCCTCTCTTACTTGAGACCACCGTGTTTCAAATGTCAGTCTGCCGCGACTTCCGCAGGCTTCACTTCGTGACTCTCCATCACCGACTTCAACGTGCGCGAGTACCGGCCCAACGTCCCGGAGGTAAACAGCCCGTCGTTGGCCGGGGAAATCGATTCCGGCTTGTGGGCCGCGCCCGGCCCGCTCTTCGTGAACGACGTGTGCTCGACGTTGCCCGCCAGAAGATTTACGCGCGAAACGTCATACCCCGGAACCAGCCGTTGAATCTCGTCGAGAATCGCCATGGGATCGAGTGGGCTCAACTTCGGCTCCAGTCCTTGCATGTCGAGCCATACCGCATGACGGTCGGCCTCGCCGGATTGCGCGCCCCGCGACTGTCCCATGTCGGCGTGCGTACCGCCGCCGAAGGGAACCAGTTTGCGAACATCGAAGCCCATGGCGTCGGCGATGCGGACGATCATTTCGAAATCGGCTTTTGTGCCGGAAATTTCGCCAGCCTTCTTCACCAGTTGCACGTCGCCGCAGGTGTTGGTCATCGTGCCGGATTTTTCGTACGCGTTGGCCGCGGGCAGCACCACGTCCGCCATAACCGCAGTCTCGGTGAGGAACATGTCCTGGACGACCACGAAGCTCTTCGAGCACGCGAACGGGTCGATGTTCAGTCGTCCGATGGGATTTGATCCCACGACGTAAAGCGCTCTCAACTTTCCGTTCTTGCCCGCTTCCACCATGCCAGTTAGATCAAGCCCGGCGGTGGGCGGGATGGCCCACTCCTGATGGAAGTCGCTGCTGCCCGCAGTGGGGTGATATCCGGGGAGCAGGTCGGGATAGAGCCCCATGTCCGCGGCTCCGCGCGAGTTGGCGTAGTCGGCTAGGCAGATAAACTTGGCGCCTTCAAGAGCGGAGCCGAAAGCGATCAGGCTGGCGATGTCGTTGCCGCGAATCTCCGAACCAAAAATGATGGTGAGATTCTTTTCTCCGCGCAGTTGGTCGCGGAGCGCGATCCAGGCGTCTTTACTGGTCGTCGGACCTGTGAGAGCGTCAACCGCGCCATCATTTCCCGCCAGGAAACTCGCCACGTTGCCTTCCGCTCCGGCTGGAATCTGCGTGAAGTTCGTCGCCTGCCGGCGCAGCTTGATCGGTTGCGAATTCAGCAAGTAGAGCCGGGCGCGGTGCAGGCGCACATTGTTGCGAATCTGCCAGGCCAGCAGCGGATGCTGCTCGGTGGGATCATTCCCGATCAGCAGAATTGCTGGTGCGTTGTAGACATCCGCCATGCTTGCGGTTGCGTCCGGCTTGCCCCGCAACGCCGCCGAAAGGGCAGGGAAGTCGGCAGTGCGGTGGTGATCGACGTTATTCGTTTTCAACACCACGCGGGCGAACTTCGACAGCAGATACGCTTCTTCGTTCGTAGTTCGTGTCGAGCCGATCACGCCGATCGCTGGCCCACCATCTTTGTCGCGAACTTCGGCAAACTTCTTTCCGACCAGTTCGAACGCCTCTTCCCACGTCGCAGGAGCCAGCTTGCCTTCCTTGCGAATGAGCGGCTGCGTCAGGCGTTCTTCGTGATTGGCAAAATCAAACGCGTAGCGGCCCTTGATGCACAGAAAGTCGCCGTTGGTGCCGCTCTTGTCGCGGTTGTCTCCCCGAACAATTTCCATTCCCGTGTCAGATCGCCGCACCCCGAGCGTGGTTTTGCAGCCGTCGCCGCAATGCGTGCAGATCGTGCCTACATGTTTCATCTCCCACGGGCGCGTCTTGTAGCGGTACGCGCCGGAGGTGAGCGCGCCCACCGGGCAAATGTCGATGCACATGCCGCACTCTTCGCATTCCAGATGATCTTCTTTATTAGGAGCGATCAGCGAACTCACGCCGCGGTTCTGCACGCCCAGAGCCCACACATCCATGCCCTCGCCACACACGCGCACGCAGCGATAGCAAAGAATGCAGCGCGGCCGGTCGAAGAACACCACGGGAGACCACTGCTGCTCCTCCTTATGGTTCTTCGCCTCCATGAATTTCGATTCGGCGGCGCCATAAGAAAACGTCATGTCCTGCAGTTCGCATTCGCCGCCCGCGTCGCACACCGGACAATCCAGCGGGTGGTTGCCGAGCAGCATTTCGAGCATCGACTTGCGCGCCTGCTTGATCTCGTCGCTGTCGGAGACCACGACCATGCCCTCGGTCACCACTGTGGTGCAAGCGGTCTGCAGCTTGGGCATCTTCTCGACTTTCACCAGGCACATGCGGCAAGCGCCCTGCAGCGAAAGATTGGGGTAATAGCAGAACGAAGGCACTTCGATGCCCACCGTCTTGCACGCCTCAATGAGGAGCGTCCCCGCGGGAGCGGTGATTTTCTTGCCGTCGACAATAAGATTTACGTCAGCCATGCGAATTGAGTAATTGAGAAAGTTGGTAATTGAGTAAAACCTGTCAATCTTTTTCAGTGTGCGAATACCGGTTCTTCCGCGCCTGCCTTCTCGTACGGGCAAGGCTTGCCGTCCAAATGGTCGTCAAATTCTTTGCGGAACTTTTTCACGAACGCGATCGTGGGCATCGCCGCCGCATCCCCCAGCGGACAAAACGTCCGACCCAGCATGTTCTCCGCCAGGTATTGCATGTTATCGATGTCCTTCTTCATCCCGCCGCCGTTATGAAAACGAATCAGCGTCTTCTTCAGCCAGTCTGTGCCCTCGCGGCAGGGGATGCACCATCCGCAACTCTCGTGCTGGTAGAACTTCATGGTGCGCAGCGCGAACTTCACGATGCACTGCTGATCGTCGATCACGACCACGCCGCCCGAACCCAGCATGGATCCAGCCTTCGCGACCGAATCGAAATCCATGGCCACGTCGACTTCATCCGCGGTAAGACATGGGCACGACGCTCCGCCAGGCACGACTGCCTTCAACGTGCGGCCGCCCGGAATTCCGCCGCCAACTTCGTAAATCATTTTCTTCAGGTTGTAGCCCATGGGCAGTTCGTAGACGCCGGGCTTGGCGATGTTGCCGCTCATGCAAAACAGGCGGGTGCCGCCGTTTTTGGGCGTACCCAGCTTGGCGTACCAGTCCGCGCCGCCAAGAATAATGTGCGGCACGTTGGCCAGAGTTTCGGCGTTGTTGATGACCGTGGGCCCACCCCAAAGACCGACGACGGCCGGGAAGGGCGGCCGAATGCGTGGAATGCCGCGCTTGCCCTCGAGCGATTCCATGAGCGCTGACTCTTCGCCGACTTCGTAGGCGCCCGCGCCGCCGTGCCAGTAAATATCCAGATCGCGCCCGCTGCCGAAAATGTTCTTCCCGACGAAGCCCCGGGCGTAGGCGTCGCGAATCGCCTTTTGCATGACCTCGAGCAGGTAGCGGTACTCGCCGCGAATATAGATGTAGCCGCTCTTCGCGCCCACGGCCAATGCGCCGATCATGACGCCCTCGATCACCGAGTGCGGATCGTGTTCGAAAATCATCCGGTCCTTGCAGGTGCCAGGTTCGCTCTCATCGCCGTTGCACAGAACGTATTTCGGCTTTGCCGACTGCTTGGGCACGAACGACCACTTCATCCCGGTAGAGAATCCCGCGCCGCCGCGCCCGCGCAGGCCGGAATTCTTGACCTCATTAATAATGGCGTCCGGCTCCATGGCCAGCGCCTTCTGCACGGCCTTGTAGCCGTCCAGTTCGAGATAGCGGTCGAGGTTGGCCGCACCCTGGCCGAAGCGCCGGGAGACGACTCTCACCTCATCGGGATGGGAGACTAAGTCAGCCATGGGACATTGAGTGATTTTGCGATTGAGTCATTGCGTGATTGAAAAACCAGCTCTTCAATTCCTCAATCACCGAATCGCTCAATCGCTAATCTTCTTATATTCGTCGAGAATTCTGTCCATCTTCTCAGTGGTCAGGTTCTCGTGAAAGTCGTAATTCACCTGCGCTGCTGGGGCCCAGCTGCAGGCGCCGATGCACTCCACTTCTTCCAGCGTGAACAGGCCGTCGGGCGTGGTCTGCTTATGGCCGATGCCGAGTTTCTTCGCGCAATGATGCAAAATGTCTTCGCCGCCGCGGACCATGCAACTGATGTTGGTGCAGACCTGCACATTGAACTTGCCGCGCGGTTTGGTGGTCAGCATCGAGTAATAGCTGATCACGTTGCGCACTTCGAGTTCGGTCAGGTCGAGACGGGATGCGATTTCAAGGATGACGTCGTCCGACAAATAGCCAACTTCATCTTGGGCATAGAGCAAAGTCGGCACCAACGCAGACCGCTTCGTCGGATAGTGGGGGACCATCTCCGCGAACCGTGCCTCGAATTCTTCCGAAAATTTCATGCCCAATCTTCTGCCGTCCCTACGGGACGCATTCTCTTTCTTCTCGCGTACCCAGGGCTTACGCCCTGGGCTAACCTATTCCGCCCCTCCGGGGTTGCAGCACGCGCGGTTCTAGCGGTCGATCTCTCCTAAAACGATGTCGATGCTGCCTATTGCTGCGACTACATCTGCCAGCAATCGGCCTTCGCACATGGTGGGCAACGTCTGCAGATTCGCGAAACAGGCCGACCGCATGTGCACCCGGTACGGCTTGGCCGTTCCATCGCTGACGATGTAGTAGCCCATCTCGCCGCGGGGTGATTCGACGGCCTGATAGACCTCGCCCACTGGCACAGCGAAGCCTTCCGTGATGATCTTGAAGTGGTAGATGAGCGATTCCATCTGGGTCTTCATTTTTTCGCGGTCGGGCAGCACCACTCCGGGAGCGTCGGCCTTGATCGGGCCTTCGGGCATGCCGTCCAGTGCCTGCCGCACGATTCCGATCGACTCGCGCAGTTCTTGCACGCGGCACATGTACCGCGCAAACACGTCGCCTTCCTGCGATATTGGCACCTTGAACTGGAACTTTTCGTAACTCGAATACGGCATATCCCGCCGCAGGTCGATGTCCACTCCGCTGCCTCGCAGGGTCGGGCCGGTCGCGCCCAGGGCAATCGCATCTTCGGCCGTCATCCGGGCCACGCCTTTGGTGCGCATCATCCAGATGGGATTGCCGGTCAGCAGGTTTTCGTACTCATCGACCTTCTCGGGAAAATATCCGGCGAAGTCGCGCACGCGATCGAAGAATCCGAGCGGTGGTTCCAGCGCGATTCCGCCCACGCGGAAGTATGAGGTCATCATGCGCTGCCCGCTGACCATCTCGAAGATCTTGAGAATCTCTTCCCGCTCGCGGAAACAGTAAAGGAAGACAGTCATCGCGCCGATGTCGAGCGCGTGCGTGCCCAGCCACACCAGGTGCGAGTTAATCCTGGTTAACTCGTTGAGCAGAACCCGCAGCCACTGCGCTTTCGGGGGAATCTCCAGCCCGAGCAGCTTTTCCACCGCCAGCACATAGCAGAGGTTGTTGGTCAGCGGGCACAGATAGTCGATGCGGTCGGTCAGCGGCACCACCTGCTGGTAGAACTTGGCCTCGCAAGTCTTCTCGATTCCGGTGTGCAGGTAGCCGATGTCGGGCATCATCCGAACCACCGTCTCGCCGTCAATCTCGAGCAGCACCCGCAGCACGCCGTGCGTCGACGGATGTTGCGGGCCCATATTCAGGATCATGGTGCGATCCTGGCCAGGCTCCAGCACGGGCGTGGGGTTCAGGTGGGCCATTGTTGATCTAGCGGTACCCCTCCACGGGATAATCCTTGCGCAGAGGGTGACCTTCCCAGTCCTCGGGCATCAGGATGCGGCGTAAATAAGGATGCCCGGTGAAACGAACGCCGAACAGGTCGAACACTTCGCGTTCGAAATAGTTGGCTCCGGGCCAGACCGAAGTGATCGACTCGATCGCCGGGCTGGCGCTGTTCAGGTGAACTTTCAGCCGGACCCGCTCTTTCTTCGGAATCGAAAGCAGGTGATAGACGACCTCAAACCGAGGCTCCGCCGGATACCAGTCCACACAAGTCACGTCGGACAGGAAATTGAACGGGCAGGCGGGATCGTCTTTCAGGGCAATGCAAGCCTCGCGGATGTAAGCCCGATCGACAAAGATCGTCATCTCGTCGCGATCGAACTTCACGCCGGTCACGGCCTCAGGCTTCCAGCCCACCACGCGGGCCACGGCGGGATGGTTCTTCAGTTGGTCCAGATCAGTGATAGCGGGCGCCAGCGGCATTAGAAATTCCCCCGTTTGGGAGAGGTTTCGCCCCAGTCCAGCACGCCCTTTTTCCAGACGTAGAAGAAGCCGACCAGGAAAATGCCGATGTATACCAGCATCTCCCAGAGGCCAAAGTGCCCCTGCCCCTGTTCCTTGAGTTTGCGTAGAATGACCGCCCAGGGATAGATGAAAACCGCCTCAACATCGAACAGAATGAACAGCATGGCAACCAGGTAGAACTTCACCGAGAAGCGCTGGCGGGAGTCTCCCACCGGGGTCATGCCGCATTCGTAAGGGGAGAGTTTGGCGCGGGTGGGCTTACGCTGCCCAATCAGCCAGGAAAGCGTGACAATTGCAGCCGCAATCCCGCCCGCCATAAGAATATGGATCAAGAACGGGAGGTATTGAGCGAAGTAATTGTCGGGCATAGGATGAGATAGATATAATTCGCGCCAAGTGTTGCTTAAACGTTCTAGATTATGGGCTTACACTCAAGAGTGTCAAGCGAGCGGCCGCAGACGGATTGTGTGATTGTGCGATCGAGTCATTGGGTGATTGATGATCCTGTGCGAGCGCAGCGGTTTCAACGGCTTTTCAATCGCACAATGACCCAATCGCTCAATCTCTCAATGAAAGAATCCCTATGATTTTCGGCTTCAACACCGACGTGAAGCACGGCGACACGATCTACCACGTGCAGAGCGAAGCGCGTGAAAGCGAACTCCTCTTGCAGACGCAGGTCTTCGTGCGCGGGCGCTGCATCGGCAAAAAGGCCACCTCGTACGGCAGCAAGACCAGCGAGTCGCAGGTCGCGGACTCGCAGAAAGAGCAACTCCTCCGCCAGCAACACCGGCTGGTGCTCGACGCCATCCGCGAAGGCAAGCTGGACGACGTTCTGGACCATCCTGAGCCGGAAGTTCTGGCCACGGTGAAAGAGTTGGACGTGCAGTGGCTGAACTCCGAGTCGGTTCACGCCGATCGCAACCTTACGATGCAGTTGCGCGTGACCGAGGGGGGCGCAGCGGCGTCCGGCGCGCGTCTCACGTTTCGCTTTGCCCGGCCCGGGGCGACTCCGTTCTATACGCAGGCGGTTGCGGATGCCGGGGGCGCGGCCGAGATCAAGATTGAAGTCGCAGAGACGGAGTTGCCGGATTCGACGCTGCTGGTGCAGATCAACCAGGAAGGCCGCACCGCGACGCGGAAGTTCGTGCTGCGCAAAGCGGACTAGAAGCCGCCGTCGCACCATGAGTCTTTACGTCGCGCCGTCGGCCGTCATCCCGAGCGGAGCCGTTCTTCAGGCGGAGCGAGGGATCTCGGTCTCCTCTCATCTCAACCCCCATGAAACTGCAAATCAACGGCGAAGACCGCGACTTCAGCGCTGCCGCTCCTTTTACCCTGTCGGCCTTGGTAGGAGTCCTCGGCATGAAGGCCGACCGGGTGGCGGTGGAACTGAATCGCGACATTGTGCCGCGCGACCGTTGGGCTGCAACTCAGCTCCGCGAGGGTGACCAACTCGAGATCGTCCACTTCGTCGGCGGCGGCGTGGGTCCCGACTCCGCGCAGGAACTCCCTTAGTCAACCCTTTTCCACCGATTCTCTGCTTGACCTTCTCCGCTCCGTGCCTAAAATGTTTGAAACATTCGACTTGAGGATTGTTTCAAACATAACCGGGGGATTGTGCAAGATCACGAGGAAGACCGCTTCACATCGCAACAAGTGATTGCCCTGACGGGCATCACGCCTCGCCAGCTCCAGTGGTGGGACGAGCGCGGTGTGGTCAAGCCGGAACGGGAAGGGCATCGCCGGCTGTACTCCATGAATCACTTGACGGAAGTGGCCGTGATCTGCGAGCTGCGGCGCAAGGGATTCTCGCTGCAGGGCGTACGAAAGGTCATGCGCTTTCTGGAGCGTGAGATTGGCAAGGGCTTGGCCGAAATTGTAAGCCGCAGCTCCGATGTTCACCTGCTGACCGACGGAACGCACTTGTATTTGGAGACTTCGGCGCGGCAGATCGTGGACATCCTCAAGAATTCGGACCAGCCCATTCTGGGCGTATGCCTGAGTGACGCGGTGCGGCAGGTGCGGGCTGGGGTCGTCTCCGGGAAGGCGAATACTTCAGTAACGTCGCCGGAACACCGACGGCGTGCTAAAAGAGTTTCGTAGGCGAAGCAGTCGCGAAAACGGCAACGGACGTAGAGATGCAACCAGGGACACAGGAGGAAGACATGGTCGGTGAGCTGGATCTTCTCAATGAGTGGATACCGGAACAGATGCAACCGGGGACTGTCTTCGTGCTGGAAAATGCCGGGGAGATCGGCGAGAAGGAAGATCCCTATTGGGCCGTGCTGTCCTGTCCTTCATGCGGCATGCTGGGGCTGATCACGCGCAAGCAGATCAACGGCTTGCTGCCCGTGATTTGCGGGTCAGAAAGTTGCTCGGCGCAGTTCTTCATCCGTGAGAGCGAAGTTGTGGTACGCAAACCCTTCTAGACGTTCCAATTCCTCAAACAGCTTTGTCTTCCTGAGGCGGCGCACTTTGCCGCCGAAGGATCTATGCAATTCTTCCCTCAGAAAACAGGTGCATGCCGCGAAGGGTTGCACAGGTCCTTCGCGTCGCTCAGGACGACACAACTATGATCGAGTCTTGACTTCCTGCAACTCCACTGGAACCTGCTCGACGATTTCAATTCCAAATCCCTCAAGCGCGGCTACCTTCTTGGGACGATTGGTCAGCAGCCGGATGCGGTGCAGGTTCAGGTCGGACAGGATCTGGGCGCCGATGCCGACTTCGCGCTGAATCTGGCGTTCGGTGTCGTACAGCGTGGGAAGACGCTGGCCGCGGTGGAAGCCGAGGGCGGTGCGGTCTCCGACTTTCTCGACGGAGAATCCTTGCGACGTCTGGTGCAGGTAGATCAATGCGCCAGAGCCTTCCTGCGAAATGCGGCGGAGGGCGCCTTCCAGCGTGGCGTGGCATTCGCAGCCGGTCGCGCCGAAGACGTCGCCCATCAGGCAATGGGCGTGCATGCGGACCAGCACGGGCGCTTCACTCTGTTCGATGTCTCCGCGAATGAGCGCGACGTGCGACTCGCCGCCGTCGACTTCGCTCTCGTAGGCGATCATGCGGAACTCGCCGAAGCGGGTGTCGACCAGCGCCTCGCCTACGCGATGCACGTAGCGTTCGTGCGCCATGCGGTAGCGGATGAGCTCGGCGACGGTGAGCATCTTCATTTTGTGCTGGCGGCAGAATTCGATCAGGTCGGGGACGCGGGCCATGCTGCCATCGTCCTTCATGATTTCGCAGATGATTCCGGCGGGTACCATTCCGGCGAGCCGCGCCAGGTCGACCGAAGCTTCGGTCTGTCCGGCGCGCACCAGCACTCCACCTTTGCGGGCGCGAAGAGGGAACATGTGTCCGGGGCGGGCTAAATCGGAAGGCTTGGTAGCGGGATCGATCGCGACCTGAATCGTGCGGGCCCGGTCGTGAGCGGAGATGCCAGTCGTGACGCCCGTGCGCGCGTCGATCGCCTCGCAAAATGCCGTGCCGAATTGCGACGTGTTCTCCGAGGTCATGGGACCGATGTTGAGGTGCTCGAGGCGCTCTTCGGTCATGGCCAGGCAGACCAGGCCCCGTCCAAACTTGGCCATGAAGTTGATGGCTTCGGGCGTGACTTTTTCGGCGGCGAGGGTGAGGTCGCCTTCGTTCTCGCGGTCCTCGTCGTCGACGACGATGATCATGCGGCCGGCGCGGATTTCCTCAATCGCGTCGGGGACGTCGGTGAATGGGTGCTGGGGGCTCATATTGAGGCGATTGTAGCAATTGGCCGGATTGGGCTAAATATGTGATTGTATTTTTTTCTGCGGGTTGCGTAAATTCTTTGCTTTCTTTGGTTTAGAAAAATGGGACAGGGGTTCTCAGGGTAAAATATTGAGAATGAATGAGTTGCTGGCAAAATCTTGCGGAGTAAGGAGTTAGGCCCGCGACGCGGCGTCGTGCGTGGCCGACGGGTGGATTTGTGCTCGGGAGACTTTGCGCGCATAAGGGAAGTATGCGGGTTTCGAAATCCTCAGTAAAGGTTGTTCGTCACATGGTGGGGCTGTGGAAGGCTGTGGAAAACGAAAGGCCAGGCGGCGGGCCAATTCCAGCGCGGTGGGTGCCCTAGTCTGAGTCCCGGCGGGAAGCAGGACTAGGAATGGTGCGAGTATTGAAACCCGCTGGTTGGGTAAATGGGCCGAAGGCATCCAATTTAACAACTCCCGCGACCCTGCTACCATCGATTGCGCTAAGCACCGCCGTGACGGGTTGGCTCGAGAGGTTGTAACCGCATGCTGAAACTCAATCCCAAAATTCTGAGTTGGGCGCGGGAGACAGCCGGTCTGTCGCTTCCTCAAGCCGCCCAGGCCGTTGGAATTAAGGAGAGCCGTGGCAGGTCTGGCGGTGAAAGACTAGCGGCCCTTGAAGCTGGAGACGAAGAACCCTCGCGAAGCCAGCTAGTCCGGATGGCTAGGGTGTACCGCCGATCTCTCCTGGTCTTTTATCTGGATCAGCAACCCACGAAAGGAGACCGAGGACAAGACTTTCGGACAATGCCCGGAAGTGATCCGCCTCTTTATGACGCAACCCTCGACGCGCTAATTCGCGACGTTCGAGGACGGCAACGCATCATGAGATCGCTCCGCGAGGATGCTGAGTCTGAGCATTTAAAGTTCGTTGGCTCAGCCAACATCAACCTCCCCGCGGAAGCTCTTGCCGAGAACATCGTCCAGGAGATTGAATTTAGCCTCAGGGAATTCCGTAGCCAAGACTCTATCGAAGACGCGTTTGCATATCTCCGGTCGAGGATCGAGGAGTCCGGCATATTTGTCCTTCTTCTTGGGAATCTCGGAAGCCATCACACCGATATCTCCGTTGAGACGTTCCGCGGATACGCAATTGCCGACGAAATCGCTCCCGTCGTCGTGGTCAACGATCACGATGCTAAGTCCGCTTGGTCCTTCACAGCTTTGCACGAGGTAGCTCATCTATGGCTTGGCACCACTGGTATAAGTGGTTTTCGGCCCGAGCTGAGGATCGAGCGATACTGTAACGATGTAGCCGGAGAGATTCTCCTCCCCTCGCGAGAGCACGGTGACCTCGCCCGACTTCGACTGAAGCCTTCAGCGCTGCTGATAGAGGACATATCAAGGTTTGCCAACGAGCGCAAGATAAGTCGCGCAATGGTTGCGTACAAACTCTTTCAGTTAGGCTTGGTGGACCAAGGGACCTGGAAGGGGCTCACTGAGCACTTCAGAAAGGCGTGGGTTGCCAGTAAGGAGCAAGACGCCCTATCAGACGAGCGCAAAGCGGGAGGGCCTAACTACTATGTCGTGAGGCGACACCGGCTAGGCAAGGCTCTTCTCGGGCTTGTCGGCCGTTCGCTAGGCGAAGGGCTTCTCACCCCTACGAAGGCCGGGCTCTTGCTGGGTGTTAAACCCAGAAACGTTGATCCCCTCATTTTCGGCGAGACAACAGCACGAGGAGGTCGATAATTGCTCTACCTCCTAGATGCCAACGTCTTAATCACGGCGCACAATAGGTACTACCCCATCGATCAGGTTCCAGAGTTTTGGAGTTGGTTGCACCATCAGGGGTTGTCTGGCCATGTGAAGATTGCGGTAGAGATACTGGACGAAATTCTTGAAGGCCACGATGATGCGCTGTTGGGCTGGCTTAGGAACGATGCAAACCGGGCAGCACTTCTTCTTGATGAAGTGGTCAGCCCCGAGTTGGTGAGGCGGGTTGTGACTGAAGGATATGCTGCAGATCTAACAGACGATGAGATCGAGAAGCTAGGCCGAGATCCGTTCTTAATTTCCTATGCGCTCGGGCGCGGCGACCGCTGCGTCGTAACAACCGAGGTTTCGAGGCCTGCGAAGCAACGCCAGAATCGGAAAATCCCCGACGTGTGCGACACCCTAAATGTGAGGTGGTGCGGGCCGTTCGAATTGAATAAGCAACTGGGGTTTCGCACAGGCTGGCGACCCTGACCTGGGCCATGTCGAGGAGCGGTCTTGCTAAGGCGACGGACAGGAGTGTCCGTCCCACATTTGGTGGTCGCGCTTTGCGCGACGGACAGCCTAGGGCGGCTGTCCTCACATAAGAATCAACACATAAGAATCAGCCGGCTAGTTCGTGCTCGGCGCCGCGGAAGAGGGCTTGCATGGCGCGGATTACCAGGCGGATCATGAGGACGATGATTACGACGAAGATTGTGGCTAGCGTGCCGGCTACGTAGGGGTGGCGCGTGGCCAGCCAGGTCAGGCCGACGGCCAGGACGTCTTCGCCCAGGCTTAGCGTGATGTTCGAGAACGGTTCAGGCGAGGGCGTCACGGCGGCGCGGGCGGCGGTTTTGCCGCTGTGCGCGATCAGGGCTACGGCAGCGCCCAGGAGTGTGGCCAGCAGTTGGTGCTCGGGAGAAAGTTGGGTGGTCGCGCGGTAGGCCAGGAGTCCGGCGACGGGGACGCGGATGAAAGTGTGCAGGGCGTTCCAGACGAGGTCGAAGGCGGGGATTTTGTCGGCGAAGAATTCGATGACGAAGAGCGCGGTGCTGGCGATGATGACTGTCCAGCCGGCCAGGAGTTGCAGTCCCGGGGGAAGTGGGAGATGGCCGAAGCGGGCCAGCAAGCCTAGGACGGCGACTGTGGCGTAGAGGTTCAGGCCGGCGGCGAAGCCGATTGCGGCCAGCAGGGCGAAAAGTTCGCTTTGCGGGATTTGCAGGATGTTGGGCATCGGGTCTTAGGTGATAGGTCGAAGGTCTTAGGCACTCCGAAAAGCAGGTTCCTCACCGACCTTAACAGGTCGGTTCGGAATGACAAGATCTTATGCTGGTTTAAGGCGGTTCGGAATGGCAAGATTTTATGCAGGCTTAAACCGATTCGGAATGACAAAGATCTGTCTAGGTCAAGGCCTAAGACCTAACACCCAAGACCACAATCCGCAAACAGAAAGGGTCGCTCACTTTGTGGAGCGACCCTCAAAATGCTGCGCTGCGATTTTACAGCGTGGATTCGATTTCGAAGCCCCAGGCTTCCAGAAGAGGCTCGGGGATGTACTTGGAATTCTTGTTGCGGCGGGCCCACTCGCGCAGGCGGGTCGAGCGCAGGTATTGGTCGGGAGAGAGCTTGTACTCGCGCACGACTTGTTCAAATTCGGTGATGGTTGGGGTGATGGGCCCGATCGGCTCAGGCTTGCCCCAGTTCGGATTTCCGCGTCGCTTGGCCATGAAAAATGCCTTTCCACTTAAGGGGATGAAACTGCAAAACTGGTACAGCAAAATCGTCTAACTATATGATTCTCCGAGGCGTCTTCAGGATTCAGCTTTCAACAAGCAAGCTGGAACGCAGGGCCGACGGCAGACGGAGCTAGTACCCGCGACTAATTCGAACCCAAAGCTAATCGGAGACTCAATATCGTATAGTCAATTTCACTGTAAAGTCAACGGAAATTTCCTCTGGAACCTTGAGCGGATCTGATTCAAACGCATGGAAATAAGGCAGTTACCTCTGCCAGACCGGCTCCGATAAGGGCGATGATCAGGTTTCCGAAGGTCTTTTCAATTCACTCGCCGCAAGTTTCTCTCCGCATCCCTTGACGGCAGGACTTGCCAGGACAGGCCCGCCACTACAGGCCTGCAAAGACTTGCAGATTACTGCCGTAACCTCCGTTGGCGGAGAGGCGTTGATCGTTGCAGTTGATGGACATAGAGTGCAGAGAGGGAATCCCCTGAGTGCGGTTCCGCCGGGCTGCTTCCAGAGCCGGCGGGAAAAAATAATCCTCTTCCACCGGATCCCCGATTTGCGGATTTTAGGAGTGGGCCCTGCCATGAGCCTGAAGTCGTTGGTGCTGTGTTCGGACGAAAAAATCGTACGGGTATTGCGCCGGGTGCTGGGCGATTTGGATATTGCGGTGGAGTTGTGCGCGGAGGCCGATTCGGCTTTGCGCCGGCTGACGCGGCAAAGGTTCGAAGCAATCATTGTCGACATTACGGACGACGGCGCACAGGAAGTGCTGCGCAGCGCCCGCACTGCACCGTGTAACAAGCAGGCGGTGGCGGTCGCGATTGTGGAGCCCATCATTGGTCTGAAGGCGGTGTTCGAGATTGGCGCGCACTTTGTGCTGTACAAGCCGGTGACCAGTGAACGCGCCAAGTCGAGTTTCCGGGCAGCGCGGGCGCTGATGAAGAGCGAGCGCCGGCGGAACGCGCGGGTGGCGGTGCAGATTCCGGTTGTGTTGCGAAGTCCCGAAGCCGGCGGCAATATGAAGGTGACGACCATCGACTTGAGCGAAGGTGGAATGGCGATCGGCATGCCGAAGCGGCGGCGTCCGCGGGGCCGCTGGCAGGCGGTTTTCACGTTGCCCGGAACGGAGGCTGCTCTGGAACTTCCCGCGGAGTTTGCGTGGGAAGGGACGGGCGAGCAGGCGGGTCTGCGTTTTCAGGAAACCTCGCCGGAAGCGGCGCGTCATTTACGGGAGTGGCTCAAACTGAATTCTCCGGACGCCGAGCAGGACGATCCGCCGATTCGTTGTCAGCTTACGGATCTTAGTCTGGGGGGATGCTATCTGGAGATATCGTCACCGTTTCCGGCATCCAGCCGGGTGACGCTGTCGATGCGCGCGGCCGCGGTGGAAGTGCGGGCTCACGGAGTGGTGCGGGTGATGCATCCGGATAAAGGCATGGGCGTGGAATTCACGCAGGCGACGCCGGAACATCGCGCGGCCGTGGAAAAATTTCTGGAAGTGCTCAACGAAAATCGCGCGCTGTTGCCCGAGTTGCTGGTCGAGCCGGAAGGACTGGAAGCGGAATCGAGCGCCAGCAAACCGGGTGTGGAGGTCGACGATCCGTTACTGCATTTGTTCTACGGGGAGTCGATGACGGCAGACCAATTCCACGAGGCGATGCGCAAGCAGCGAGCCACGCTGCCGGCAGGTGACGGCGATGCATCGTCGGCTGCTCACGCGTAGGCCTGCGGTATCCCAATCTCCTTCCTAATAGAGAACCTTGTCAGACCGCATCCCTAGGCTAGAATGAACACGAGCCGGGATGGCGAAATTGGCAGACGCAGCGGACTTAAAATCCGCAGGTCCGAAAGGACTGTGGGGGTTCGATTCCCCCTCCCGGCACCAGAGACACTGAGGTAGAGATCCCTCGCGAGAAACGCTCGGGATTTCGCCTGCGGGCTCCCGTCCGCAAAAGACGCGGACTCACGCCCGCAAAGCGGCTCAACTTAAAATCCGCAGGGGCTAACCGCCCTGTGGGGGTTCGATTCCCCCTCCCGGCACCAGAGGACTCTCGCCGTTCCTGTTCACTTCACTCATAATGCCCGTCGCCAGCGGGGCTTAGGAGTTGCGGCGGGCTTGTTCTGTACAGGCCCTGACTGAATTCGGAAGAGCTTCCGGTTCGTAGAAGCGGTCGTAGAAATCGACGTCGACGCGGCAAACCTGGAACCCGATAATCGTCCGGAACGGCGCGGTGTAGGCGGGGAAGCGGCCGTAGCGGCGATGGACGTACTCGCAATATGCAATCGCGGCGTCTACCGCGGCTGCGCTCGGCGCCGGAATTTTGGCGGCACAGGCGGCTGAGTGGAGCCAGGTGCTTTGTTGTGTTCCGCCGCGGTAGGCTCCTTCTGCTCCGAACTTGGTTTCGACGAAGGCGCGGACGGCGTCTTCCATTGAGTTGTAGTAGGGCGGGCAGAATGGTTTCAGCAGGGGCCGGTTGTCTTTTTCTAATCCGACGGGGTATTCGATGACGGGATCTTTTCCAAACAACTGAGCCAGGGCGGACAGAAATCTTGGGGCACCGGCATAGCGACTGGCCGGCATGGACTGCATGCGGAAGCCGGCGGCTTTGAACCAGCTGTACTCGTGTCGCGCGAAGTTCGGGAAGCCGCCTAATCCAAGGGCTTCGGTCATCAGGGCGAGGTTCTGCAGGACCATGCCGTGTTCGGTGGCCATTGATTCCAGCAGTGCCGACTCGGTCATTTGAATGGTTGCGGAGCGGAGGTCGCGGGGTGCGTCGTGCAGGTGCCCGCCTTGGCTGCGCGCGAAGCGACCCACGCCGGCTGGCCGGAACCAGGCGCGCTCGTCGCGCAGGAACACTGCCATATCTTCGCCAAACAATTCGAGGAGCGCGTTGATGGTGAGCGCGGTGGTTTCGATGATCGGCAGGAAGTACGTTGTGCCGGGAGCGTAGAGCGACCATCGATTGATGGAGAAATTATGGCCGGCGTCTAAGGGTGGCGCAGTGCGGCGATCGGAGAGTTGAATTCGGGAGCGTTGATAGAGCTCGGTCAGAGCGCCTTTTTGCGCTAGGCGGACCAGTTCCAGAAATTCGGTGGGCGCGAAATCCTGGGGCCCCTTCAGCAGCCAGGTTCCGCGGTCGTTGGTGATGAGGACTGCGACGGCGTTCACGGCATCGGGGCTGGCGACGGTGCGGCCGAGCCGCCCGGCCAACATGGTGCCGCCTTCTCTGGCTCCGTAAGAGAGATCGGCTAGCGCGTAGCCGGTGACGCCGCAGGCGGCGAACGCCAGCGCTGCTTCTTCATCTTCGGTGAGAGGAATGGGTGAGTGCGGGCTCTTGTATTGAAACGGCCCGGCAGGAATGCTCATCCCCAGGCCCACGCGCCGCGAACGGCGGTTGACGAGGACTTCGAACAGCGTCGCTTTGAGCGGATCGAGGGACATTTTCAGACCGACTGCGGTGCTGGAGTGCCGTTCTTGCCTTGTTTCAGAAGCATGGCTGCGTCGGGACGCACTGCGCTCAATGCTTCGGCTACGTCGGTGTCAATGGCCAGCAAGCGCACTCGCGTGCGGGCGCGAACACAACAGTCGGGCCTGGGGCGGGCGCCGTCGCCGAAATAATCCCCCGCTTTCAGCGATTGCAGGATGGCCTCGCTGTTCCCGTTGCTTGAGACGACGTCCAGGTCTCCCGATTCCACGAGGTAGTGATAGCGCCGGGTTTCGCCGGCGGCGACGATGATCTGTCCCGGTTCGTAAAGGGTATGCCAGATCGCACCGCGCTCGTCCATGCGGGGATTCACGACATCGCGACCGAGGATCAAAGTCAGCCACCAATCGAACACCAGGCGCACGCGGCGGGTCCAACTGGGGACGAACATGGTAAGGACGATGAAACGCCAGCCGATCCACGCCAGGAAGCCGGTAGAGCCGAAGCCTTTCATGTGGGCAATCGCGCAGCGGTGTCCGAGGGTGCAGGCCTCGCCGAGTCCGTTGAAGGAGTACGGCTTGAGCGGCTTGTCGGAGGTTGCGCGCAGGATATTTGCGCCAATGTTGGAGCCGGCCTTTTGCGCGTAGTGAGCCAGGGGCGGGCAGGTGCCTCCGTCGGGATGCGGGACGGCGGCGCAATCGCCTCCGGCCCAGATGTTGGTTGCGCCTGGGACGCGGCAGAACTGGTCGGTGACGAGCCGTCCGCGCTGGTCGCGTTCGTAAGGGAACTGGTCGAGCAAGGGAGACGACCGCATTCCGGTGCAGGTGATGAGGGTTTGTGTCGGCATGCGCTCGCCCGAGTTGAGCACTGCGCCTTCGGCGGTCGCGGCCTGCAGGCCGGTGTTGAGGTGTACCTCAATGCCCAATTGCTGCACGCGTTTTTCGGCGTAATTTACCAGGGAGGGAAGACGTTTTCCCAGTTCCGGCAGAATGCGCGGGCCGGCTTCAACGAGCACGACTCGGAATTCCTGGAACTTCAACTCGGGATATCTCGTCCGAGACAGAAAGCGAAAATAGTCGACCAGGTCGCAGACGACTTCGATTCCCGCGTAGTTGCCGCCGGCCACGATAAAGGTGAGTAATCGGCGGCGCTCTTCCGGGTCGGTCTCAATCGATGCCATTTCCAGAACGCTTACCAGATGATTGCGAAGACGGTAGCAATCGGCAAACGTTTTCAGGGGGAACGTATGATCGGCGATCCCGGCGTAACGAGAGAGATCCTCGACCGAACCGACGCCGACTACGAGATGGTCGTAGGGCAGAGTGTGGGTCCGGCCGTCGAGTGTACTCCGGGTCAGAACCTGCTGGTTGCGGACGTCCACTGACTCGATTTCGGCATTGTGAAGATGAGCGGGCGCAATCATTTCGCGCACCGACGAATTGATTTGCTGTGGCTGTATCTTGCAGGTCAGCATTTCGGCGATCAGGCCGTGGACGGTGGAATAGTTATCGCGGCTGACCACGGTCAGCTTGACTTCGCCTTTTCGTACCGCGGGCCGCAAGGCGCGGGCCAGGTAAATGGCTACCCAGCCGCCGCCCAGGCAGACTACACGCATGGGATCTTTCATGGTTTACCTCCGTGTTTTCCTCCGTCGGTCGCATGCTCGCTGGGGGATTTTGGTGGCGCGGCTTCGGGCGCGGCATGGCTTGTCGTGGATTCTGATTCGCCCGGGCGCACTGCTATCCGGCGAGGGATCACGAACTCCCCGGTGCGCCCCTTCAGCCCGCGCTCACTTAAGAGGTGTCGGAACGCTTTGGGTCCGGCGACTGTTGCCAGGGCCTGTACGCGCGTACTGAACTTGCGGGCGGTTTCTACCAGCCAGGTTGCCGGACGAATCGCCGGAACCAGCCACTTCCAGGGGGTCTTCGGATAACGGAGCGCGGCGGCCTGCTCGTCGCCAATCAGGGCTCGCGAGATTCCGTAACAAAGATTCACGCTGCACAACTGCCCCGCCTTGAAGTTGCGAACGTAAGTATAGGAAGTCTGCATGAGGGCATCGACGAGAGCGCGCGAATCGTCGTCCGGCTGCGGTTCGAAAGCAAACATCAGGTCGAGCAGGCGGTGGCCCTCGAATTCGTCGGCAATCAGCAACTCATTTTCTACGCCCAGCAAATAACCCGCGTATCGCCACAAATGGACGAGGGCTTCGCGCTCCACGGGTTCGAACCGGTAGCCGAGGCGCGTCAGCCCGTCGAGTACGCCCACGGAAAACATCAGGTTGGTTCCGGCCATGTGGCATTGGTTAATGGGTGCGCCCCAGACGTCCGAACGCCATTGACCGGAGTCGAGAAGCAGTCTCCTGACTTGCGCATGGATCAGGCGCACGCGCACTGTCATCGCAAACCCCTCGGAAAACCGGGACAGACCGTCGGGCTGGCAGACGGCGAATACGTAGCGCGTGGTGTCTTTCAGGCGTTGCGAGGCGCGATGCACCAGTTGCCCCGACAGCGCAAGTGGCTTGTTGCCGGCGGGCCAGCTGTAGATGATGGGAAGGGCAAGCATGGCCAGCACCGCGAAACCGAGACGGCAGCGCAGAAACGTGGCACCCCCAAGATTGCAGCGGTCGCGATCGACCCAGAAGGGAACGCTTTCCAGCTGATGAAACAGCGCTCGCAACGGCTCCGGTGCATGGGGCACAGCTTCGAGACCCTTGGCCAGCGCCAGTTCCAGCAGCGCTCGCCATTCGCTTTCCGGCATGCGGGCAAATTCGTCCATGACAGCTTCAGCCAGGGGATCGGTGCGCCAGAGGAGTTCGGCATACTTCTCGGCACGAGGTTCGTGCGGGACATTATGAGATACGTAATCGGGGACGCCGGTGCTGTCGAGGCCGCAATAGCCTGACGGGACGCGATGCTGTACTTCCGTCATGAGTTGTGCCTATTTGGGTTGACGGTATCACAGCTGTCCTGTCCATCCCTCGTGTTGCCTTGGGTTCGGGTTACTGCCGTAATGTCAGCGGACTCGCTCGACCCGCGGGTTCGAGCCGCGGGTTGAGTCCCAGAGGTTATGCAACCAAACGGAATGCGTGCTTATCTAAGTATTAGTGTGGCTGTGTCCTGTTGAAGTTACCGTGGTCACGGTGGCTACTTGTTTGCGGGCTCCGAGTTTTATATGGTAGAAGGAAGGTGGTCCCGCGGTATCTGAAATGTTGCGTCTGACCAATCCCGCGAATCGATGTCGCAAAGCATGTTCAGCCATGGTCGTATTGCTGGCCGTGTTTTCGCTCGCGGTTAGTGTTGCTACCCGATATTGTTCTGCGCAGAGCTCTTCGGCTTATTCGAGCAGCACCGTGCACAAGCATTCCTCGCCGGAACCGGGCCGGCAGCGCCTGACGAAGAGCGCGGCCAACTGGATGCCTCCGGTGGTTCGGAGTGCCGTCTTAGAGGCGCCAAGCTCGTATCCGCGCATTTCACCCGCCGGGCCTCCAATGCCCAGCGTGCTTCTCGAACTGAGTCTGTATAACCGACCTCCTCCTGCCTGCTGACCTTTCTGCGCTGTTATCCGATTCGTTACAAACAAAGTGAACTCTGCCCTCATTGTTTGAATGAGGTAGCTGAGTAAGGTCCGTTCTCCGCACCTGCCGAGAGCCGACCGAGTTCAATTCGTGGGTCGGAGTCTCGCTGTATCCGAGACCGATCCCTGAAAGGAAACCGACATGGCCGTTGCGCCCTTGTTGACCGAGGAAGAGTTGGATGCCCTTCGCGTGTTCGACACCTGCATGGTCGCGAACGCGATCGAAACTTTTAACGTTCGGCTGCACAACTCAGGTTTTACCGATGGCAGGATTCGCTGCATGTTCGAGGACGCGCCTCCGATGGTGGGGTATGCGGCGACGGCGCGGCTGCGCAGCGGCGCGCCACCCATTGTGCACGGAACGTTCCGCGACCGGGCGGACTTCTGGAACGCGATTCTGGCGATTCCGTCGCCGCGGATCCTGGTGCTGGAAGACATGGATGATCCACCCGGCCGCGGCGCATTTGTGGGAGACATGCACGCGGCCATACTGAAGGCGCTGGGCTGTATTGGCTATGTGACGAACGGTGCGGTGCGCGAACTGCCGTCGGTACGTTCGATGGGCATTCAGCTTTTTGCCGGAAGCGTCGCCGTCTCGCACGCTTATGCGCACATTTTCGATGTCGGTGCTGCGGTGAAGGTGGGCGGGATGGAAGTCCGCACGGGAGATCTGCTGCACGGGGACCGCCATGGGGTGCTGACGATTCCGGTGGAGATTGTCGGTTCCATCCCAGGGGTTGCGGCTGATTTGCAAAAGGCAGAGCAGAGGGTGATCGACTATTGCCGGTCCAGCGCGTTTTCCGTGGCGAAGCTGGGTGAGGTGATGAAGAAGAAGGGGTAGGCCGGAGTTGGCGCTCCTGAAAAGCAAAGAAGGCTGGTGCAAGACACGATGACTCATAACTGCATTTTCTCGATAAGGCGAATTGGGAGGAACAAGCGCGCGATTCAGTTCGCGTTGACGGCCGTGGTGGTCGCAGTCGCAGTCAGTCTGGCTTCCTGCTCAGGAGAGCGGAGCCAGGTTCAAGCCGGTGGTCCGACGATTACGGTGGGCGTAACCAAGGTGACGAAGAAGTCGTTGGGCCGGCAAATCACTCTGTCGTCCGAGTTGGTGCCGTTTCAAGAGATTGATGTGTATGCCAAGGAATCCGGCTACGTGAAGAAGCTGATGGTGGACTACGGAACACACGTGAAGGCCGGACAGGTCATGGCAATTCTGGAGATACCTGAGTTAGAGGCGCAACTGCAGGAAGATCAGGCGGAAATCAAGAACGCGGCCAATCAGGTAACGCGGGCACAGCACGAACTGGAGCGCTATCAGGCGCAGTACAAGGCGCTGCATCTGCAGTACACGCGGTTGAACGGAGTGTTCGAGAGCCAGCCGGGCATCGTGGCGCAGCAGGAAGTGGATGATGCGCAGGGAAAAGATATGGCCGCATCGTCGCAGGTGGACGCTGGCCAGGCGGCTCTGGAGGCGGCCCAGAGCCAGCTTTCCGTGGCTCGGGCGAAGCTGGCTCACGATCAAAGTCTTTTTGATTATTCCAGAATCACGGCGCCGTTTCCCGGGGTGGTCACCGAGCGTTACGCGAACCTGGGAACGCTGGTGCAGGCGGGGACCGGTTCTAGCACGCAGGCGATGCCGATCGTGAAGCTCTCTCAGGATGATCTGTTCCGGCTCGTCATACCGGTTCCCGAATCTTACGTTCGGTACATTCGCGTGGGCGATCCGGTGGATGTGCGGGTGCCTTCGCTCAACCGGACATTCCCCGGGAAGGTGGCGCGATTCTCCGTCGACGTGCAGTCGAATACCCGCACCATGCATACGGAAGTCGACGTTCCCAATCCTCAGCGAGTTTTGCTGCCGGGTCTGTATGCCGACGCCGATCTTCATCTAGACCGCAAAGACAACATTCCTACCGTTCCAGTGCAGGCCGTGAGTCATCGGGGCGACAGGACGACGGTTTTTGTGGTGAGCGCCGAGGGAACACTCGAGCAACGGGAAGTGCAGATCGGACTGGAGACGAGCAGCGATGCGGAAATTGTTTCTGGGTTAAACGAAGGGGAACAGGTCGTGGTTAGTGATCGCGGCGGGCTGAGAGCTGGCCAAAAGGTTCATACGCAGGCTGTCACCGCGCCCGAGTATCACGAAGGAGACGCGCAGCCGTAGCAGGCCGCTTAAAGCGGGGAACGATTTCGAGATAACGATTTCGAAATAAGGAAGATGGGACAGGGCTTATGCCAGGGTTTTCAATTCGCAATCCGTACTTCATTATCGTGATCTGCTTGACGCTGCTGGTGATTGGGGTTACCAGCATTGCGCGTATGCCGATTGATCTGTTTCCTCCGATCAATCTGCCGGAAGTGGTGGTGGCGACGTTTTACTCCGGCATGCCGCCAGAGGACGTCGAGACCGACATCACTGACCCGCTGGAGCGATTCTTCACGCTGGCGGCAGGCGTCGATCATTTTGAGTCGCGGTCGATGCTGGGGGTCAGCATCATCAAAGTCTATTTTCAGCCGGGGACGAGTCCCGACGCCGATGTGACTGAGCTTTCCAACCTAGCTTTGGCGGACTTGAAGCGTCTGCCACCCGGTACTCTGCCGCCGGTGGTGCTGAAGTTTGATGCGTCCAGTCTGCCCGTGGCCCTGGTAACCGTGAAGGGCGAGGGTCTGAATGAAACTCAGCTTCACGACTACGCGCAGTTCCAGATTCGCAACCAGATCACTGCGGTCCCCGGCTCTTCGATCCCGGGCGTGTTCGGCGGAGTCTATCGCCAGATCATGGTGTATGTCGACCCTTACAAGTTGTCGTCGCGCCAGCTCAGTTTGATGGACGTGGTGCATGCGGTGAACGACTCGAACCTGATCCTGCCGGCAGGCGACGTGAAGATGGGGCCGTACGACTACTTCGTTTATTCGAACAGCCTGGTCGACAACATGGACGAGCTGGGCAAGGTGCCGCTCAAAGTTAACGGGCATTCCTGGGTGACGGTGAACGATGTGGGGAAAGCGGAAGACTCCCACGGAATCCAAACCAACATCGTGCGCATCGACGGCCAGAAATCCGCCTACATTCCCATTATGAAGCAGGGCGGAGATACCAACACCATCGCGGTGGTCGATGGAGTTCGGCAGCTCATCAAGCATCTTTACGACATTCCCAAGCAGATGGTGACCGCCATCGAGTTTGACCAGTCGGTTTATGTGAAAGAAGCGATCAATACCGTACTGCACGAGGGCTTCCTCGGATTGATTCTGACCAGCCTGATGATCCTGATTTTTCTGGGCAGCTTCCGAGCGACTTCGGCTGTGCTGCTGTCGATCCCATTGTCGGCGCTGGCTGCGTTCGTGATCCTGGCGCTGATGGGGGGCACGATTAATACGATGATCCTGGGCGGAATGGCGCTGGCGTTCTCGCGGGTGATTGACAATTCGGTGATCTCGCTGGAGAACATTTACCGCCATTTGGAGATGGGAGCCGCGCCCATGGTCGCCGCCGAGATCGGCGGATCGGAAGTGAGTCTGGCCGTGCTGGCCGCCACATTGGTGGACGTGGTCGATTTTTTCCCGGTGGTGTTTCTCTTCGGCGTGGCCAAGTTTTTGTTTTCCGCTTTGGCGCTGGCGTTCTGTCTCTCACTGCTGGCTTCGTTCGTGGTGGCGATGACGGTGATTCCCTTGTTCTGTTCGCGCTTCCTGAAGGCCAAGCCGCACGGGGAAGTTCACGATAACCGGGAGTATGACAATGCCGTAAAGAATCCCTCGAGGATGGAGAAATTCAACGCTCGCTTCAACCGGATGTTTAACAGACTCCTTGACAACTACGAGCACTGGGTGCGGCGAGCGTGCCAGCGACCCGGGCTCACCGTGTTGATTTTGAGCGGAGTGTTCGTCGCGAGTCTGGCGATCTATCCGTTGATGGGGCTGGCGTTTTTTCCCAAGACCGATGCCGGGCAGTTCACCATCAACCTGAAAGTTCCCACCGGCACCCGCATCGAAGTGACCGACCAGTATGTCGCCAAGGTGGAAGACCTGATCCGGAGCACGATGGAAGGGAAGGATTTGCGGAGGATCGTTTCCAACCTCGGCGTGGTTCCGGATTTCTCTTCGCTCTACACAACGAATTCCGGTTCTTATACGGCGACAGTGCAGGTGCAGCTAAGCGATTCGCACCGGCTGAGCAGTTTCGAATATATGGACCGAGTGCAGCAAAAGATGGCCAGCCAGTTTCCCGAAATTCGCACATTCTTTTCCAGCGGCTCGATGGTCGACGCGATTTTGAATCAGGGCGCTCCGGCGCCGATTGATGTGCAGGTGAGCAGTTCGAATCTGGAGCAGATTAATGGCATTGCACAAAACCTGGCGACGGAGATTCGTCAGATCCACGGGGTCGGGCAGGTTTACGTTCCACAAGACATGAACTATCCCGCCCTGCGGCTAGATGTAGACCGAGTTCACGCGGGCGAGTTGGGTCTGTCGCAGAAGGACGTGGTGGATAACGTCATCACCGCGCTGAATTCCAATTACATGATCGCTCCCAATTACTGGGTCGATCGCAAGAGTGGCAACGACTATTACCTGACGGTGCAGTATTTCGAGAAAGGCCAGGCGGCGATTCATAACGTGGCCGACCTGGGACAGATTCCGTTGCGCGATCCAGGCTCGGGAGGCGGAATGAACTGCGGTCCGGCCGGACCGCCTCGGCTCGGAAACGGGCAGCCATCCTGGGCCTGCGCTGCGGAAGGCAGACCGACCACGGTGCTCAACAACGTGGTCAGCGTGAAACAGGTGCAGACTCCTACCGAGGTTGACCACTATCAGATTCAGCGCGTCGTCGATGTCTACGTGACCCCCAAGGGAGAAGACCTGCAACGCGTGACCAGCTCGATTCGCAAGCTTATTGCGAAGACAACCATTCCTGGAAACGTGCGCGTGAACCTGCGCGGCATGGTGAACGGAATGGAGCAGTCCTTCAAGAGCTTTGCCTTCGGGTTTCTGATTTCGTTTCTCCTGTTGTTCCTGATTCTGACGGCTCAGTTCAAGTCGTTCATCGATCCGTTCCTGATCATGCTGGCGATTCCCATGGGATTTGTGGGCGTGCTGATCATTCTGCCGCTGACGGGGAGCACGCTGAACGTGATGTCGCTGATGGGGGTGCTGATGCTGGTGGGGATCGCGGACTCGAACAGCATTCTGATCGTCGACTTCGCGCACAATCTGGAGAAGCAGGGGCTGGCCCCGGCGGATGCAGTCATCACCGCGTGCCGCGTGCGCCTGCGGCCGATTCTGATGACGTCGCTGGCGACCATCATCGGGATGATTCCGATGGCGCTGAAATTAGGGACGGGCGCGGAACAGTATGCGCCGATGGCGAAGGCCATCATCGGAGGCTTGACGTCGTCGGTGGTGCTGACGATTTTCATCGTGCCGGCAGCGTATCTGCTGGTGTACGGGAAAAAGAATCCGCAAGCTTCGGCGGCGCAGGTTTCGGAGGCGGCAGAATGAAGAAACATCCCGCGGCACCTCATGTGAGGAGAGGCAATCCGATGACGAGGGCCAATAGTTTTTGCGCACTCTCTTGCACGCTGCTGTTGTTTTTGGGGGCGATTCCGGCCCAGATTGGCTGGGCACAGACTGCTGACGGATCGGGGGCGGCCGAAAACTTACCGTCCGCCCCGCAGCCCCAATTCATGCGGAACTTGAGTGGGATCGGTGTGGGTCCGGAGGCTCAAGTGGCGCTGGTGGCCAGTTTTCCGGGCCGGGCCCGATCGCAGGCGGCTTCTTCCGTCGTTGATGCTCAGGTTGCTCAGGCGGCGCAGACACCGGGCGGTCCGATGCGCTTAACCCGCGCGCAGGCAGAGCAGTTGGCCATCAAGAATAATCCGCGGATCAGCGTGGGACGTCTGCTCGCGCTGGCGCAACACCAGATCTATCGCGAGACCAGGGCGGCCGAACTGCCCAACTTTAATGGCGCCATCACGGCGGTCGACGCCAATGAAGGCAGCCGCATCGGCGCGGGATCGCTCACTGCATCCCGCTTGCTGGAACATGCGGGCGCCGGCGTAACTCTCAGCCAACTGATTACCGACTTTGGACGCACGATGAACCTGGTGTCGTACTCGAAGCTCCTGGAGAAAGCGCAAGACGCCAATGCGTTGGCTACTACCGAAGATATCGTCCTGGCGACGGACCAGGCTTTTTACAACGCGCTGCAGGCCCAGGCTCTGCTCAAGGTTGCGCAACAGACGGTGGCGACTCGCGGGTCCGTGCAGCACCAAATTGACGAATTGACAAAGAGCAAGCTGAAATCGGGTCTGGACTTGTCGTTTGCCGACGTGAACCTGTCGCAAGCCAAGTTGCTGCAACTCGACGCTCAGAACAATGTCGATTCCACGCTGGCTGCGCTGACCGCGGTGCTGGGCTTCGACAAACAGGTGACGTACGAATTGACGGAAGAGGATTCACAACTGCCGTCGCCGCCGCCGGATGTGGACGTGCTCGTCCATACGGCGCTGCAGCAGCGGCCCGACCTGCAGGCGCTTGCGTACGGTCAGCAGGCGGCGGAGAAATTCCGCCGGGCTCAGCGCGATCAGCTCTTGCCTACGGTAAGCGCGCTCGGCATGGCGGGAGGGACTCCGGTGCGGCCCGACTGCTTCGGCGGCTGCTTTCCCACCTACTTCATTTCGAGCTGGTACGGCGCGATCGGGGTGAATATGAGCATCCCCATCTTTAACGGGTTTCTTTTCACGGCGCAGGCTTCGGAAGCGAAGTACCGCGCACAAGCTGCCGCGGAGAACACGCGGGACCTGCGCGATCAGGTGGTGCGCGACGTCCGCACCGCATGGCTGGCCGCGAATACGGCATTCCAGCGGGTGGGGGTGGCTGCGGAGCTCGCCAAGGAGGCCGACTTGAGTTTGAGTCTCGCCCAAGGTCGTTATCAGCTGGGGTTGGGATCGATCGTCGAACTCAGCCAGGCGCAGTTGCAGCAAACCGATGCTGCTATCGGTTATGTCAACTCCCAGTATCAGTACCGGCTGGCTCTCTCTACTCTGAACTTTGAGATTGGAGTGCAGCCTTAAGCCTGCGGAGTGGCGGAGGTGGCGGCTTCTCAGCAACGCTGTGCATGAAGGGAAGTAAGAAAAACCAACGGACCTCGTTCACGACGCGACGCGGAGTGTTGCTCTCGCTGGCGATCGGAGCGTTCGTGGCTCTCATTTTTATTCTCGTGTACTACGTTTATATTTTGCCGATGCAAAAGTCGTTAGAATGATGCGCGCGTTCTGAGGTTTCGTCATGCTGCCGTTCATCTTGTATTTCGTCACTGGCGTTGCCAGCGGGTTTCACGTCTATACCTTGTTGTTCGCGGCGTACGGAGCGCCCCTGAATCCGCTGGCGCTGGTGTCATTGTCAGGCTCGTTCTGCCTGTTGATTGCGGCTTACCTCAGTCTCTTTCGGCCGCACGTTGCGGGACGGGTGGCGCTCATCGCCTGTCTGCTGATGTGGTGCTTCTATGGTCCGGCGCTTGCGAACCTGGTGCGGGCGCGCCTGCATAAGCCGGTCGCAATATCGCGACTTATACTTCCACTCGCGGGTAAAACGCCAAAGAGCGCGCTGCTGGCGGAGAGCGCTCGATTCTGAACTGGGATGGTTTTGCTTCGATGATTCTGCCCTATCTAGCTACCGCGTTTCTGGTTCTGGCGACGGTCTATTCCGCCATGGTGAGCTTCCGGGGGAAACCGGAAGGCAGAGAGGCGGGATGGATTTTCCCCGACCGCAGCGGGCGATCGTTGCGAATCCCGGTGGTCACGCTCACGGTCCTGATGGGCGTGGTCGCGTGGTTCGGCGTCAACTCGAGGAATGCGTCAAGGAATGCGCCGCCGCGTTCGTTGCACTTCCTCATTCCAGAGGGCTACAGTGGCTGGGTGCGAGTCGAGTTCGAAATCCCGGGAGCCCCAACTTTGCCATCGGAAGCGGGCCACACTGTGTTGAAAATTCCGGCTTCCGGAACGCTGAAGACTTCCTCGCCTGAAGAATACGGCTGGGCCCGGGACTACTATTATTTCTACTCCGACGCCGGTTCGCGAGCGCTCCCCGATTCCGGTGGCAGACTGATCTGGGGCAAGATTAACGGCGAAGCGTCCGGCCCTTCCGGAAAGCGAAAGTATGAGGAGTTCTTCGTGGGCACCGAGGAACAGTATAGAGACCAGGCGAGCGGAGCCAGACCTTAAAAATGAATGGTGGCATGTGCGGCTTGGGACGCCATGCCACCGGTTGCTTTACAACTCAAATCGAACCGCTTACGCTCCTGCCCTCGCTGCTTTGACCAGGGGTTCCGGGCTCAGAGTCTGCGCCACTCGTCCAAAGTACACACGGTAAGAGCGGTGGATGAAGTACATGACGGGGAAGACCGCGAGCGCGAGTCCCCAGCCCAGGTGCGAGCTGACGGCCTGCACCATGGTGGTGACTCCTGCGGAGATCACGTAGTACGGGAAAGACAGATGCGCCAGGCTCCACCAGATGTGGCCTGCGGCCTTGCCCTCGCTGACGGCTACGATCGCGGCGACGGGAGCGGTCTGTCCCAGGAACAGGGTGGCGGTTGCCAGGACCAGTCCCAGGGTGCTGGAGCCGCCATGCATTCCCGGCCAGGCGGCATGGAGTATCAGGCTCGCCAGGCAGCTGGCGAAGGCCATCATGCTGAGGTTAAACACCATTTGCTGCGGGTTGAACTTCGCGTCTTTGCGCGGCCAGCATTGCACCGCGGTGGAAACGAACGCCACGACCACCGCTTCGGCAGAGCTCAGACTCACCACTGCCGTGAGCAGGAATGGCAGGTTGACCGACATGTTGCCGTTAATTCCGGGCAGCTTGACTTTCATGCGCGAGGTCACTGCCGCCAGCACCAGAACTGCGAGGGCGAAGTAGGTGTGCAGCGCGTGGCTTACGACTGCTGCGTATCCCGCGGTGATGGCTGCGGCCAGCATCATGGCGCCGATGAAGGTCTTGATCCGCCGTGTGTTGTTCATTCTGGAGTCTCCTTTCTCATCGATTCACACGGCTCATTACTGCTCGACATCAGTGCCGGAAAACGCACCGTTGGTGCCCAGGAGCGACGCACCCCAGACCACGCTGCTCGCGGAGTCACCGCTCGACGTTCCCCACACTACGCTGAATCCGCTCGTTACGCTGGTGCCCCATACCACGGACGTACCCCAGACTACAGAGCTGCCCGAAACGTTGGTGCCCCATACCACCGAAGTACCCCACACCACCGACGTTCCCCACACCACCGACGACGAAGCAACGGAACTGTTCCCGTTGGAGAGCGTGACCGTGCCGGTCGAGGAGTTATAGACGGCGGTCGGAGACAACGCCGAGCCCACCGCTGCTGGCGCCAGGTCGTTGTTGGCCAGCGCCGCTCCCAAGTCCGCATACCCGGAGCCCACGGTGAACAGATCGTAGTAGGAGGTGAATGTCTGCCCGGTGGTCGTGTCGGTCGCGGTCGAGGACGTCGGGAAGGTCTTGTAGGCCGTCTTCATCAGGCGTGCCTTGACTTGGTCCGGCGTCATCGAGGGATTCTGTTGCAGCAGCAGAGCCACGCCACCGGCGACTGCCGGAGTCGCCATGCTGGTGCCGCTCAAGATGAAATAGTCGTGGTTCGTGTGGTTGCCGGCTACTTCGTTGCCGGGGAACTCGTTTTCCAGAGTGCTGGCGTGCGCGTCCAACGAGACCACCAGGTTGCCCGGGGCGACGAGATCCGGTTTCACGACGTGGTCGTAGGTGGTAGGACCCTTCGAACTGTAACTCGCGATCTGGTCATCGGTCCGCGAGTAGGTCCCCATCGATTTCATGGCGCCCACCGTCAAAACCAGGGGATCGTTGCCGGGCGCGGCCACGGTACCGTAGCCGTTGCTCCCGTTTACGCTGATGCGGCCATAGTTACCCGCAGCCGCCACCACCATGATGCCGCTATTCCACGCGGCTTCCACGGCCTGGCAGAGAGGATCCTGCGCATAGCCCACGGAGATTCCGCGGCCCAGCGACAGGTTGATGACTCTGATGTTGTAAGTATTCTGCAGTGCGATGGCTTGCTGAATGGCCGCGATCACCATGCTGTCGCTGCCCGAGCCGTTGCCATCCAGAACGCGAAGATCGATCAGGCTAACGTTGGGTGCGACGCCGGCGTAACGTCCACTGGACCTGTAGCCGTTTCCACCAATGATCCCTGCCACATGAGTTCCGTGTCCGTACAGGTCGTAAACCAGGTGATTGTACGCGTTGTAGACGGTTGTCCCGGTGAAGTCCTGGTGGTAGACGACGCGGGAAGAAGTCTGGGTCGAATTCCACAGGTCAAGATGACTATCGTTGATGCCGCTGTCGATCACTGCCACACCGATGCCGGTTCCATCGTACCCGGCGTTCCACGCTGCGCTGGCATTTAGAGCCGCGTCGGTGTAGTCGTCCATCCCCTTGAGGGGATGGTCGATGGTCACCGAAGCGACCTCGGTATCCGTTTCCAAGGCCGCCAGAGCGCTCACCGGAATCGTAAATGCCGCACTCTTGATCATGTGCAGCTTGGTGTTCAGATGTCCACCGCGGCCCTGCATGGTGGCGTAGTGCGCTGCGGTCGGGACTTGTTTGTACTGCACAATGACCTTCACGGTCTGGCCCTTGGTGGTTCCTTGATGAGCTTTCGCCAGAAGTCCGGAGAGTTCGGGAGCGATCCGAGAAGAGAACCGGCCGTTGCCTTCGCTGGCGGGGTTGTTCGAGCGCTGACCGAAAGCCATTCCGGTCGCCAGAAGCACGACCAGGCCCAGGCTGAAGCGCTTGCCCCAGGCGGCGCTGTGGCGCTCTTCGCGTCCCGCCGGTTTCGGTGATTTCTTCTTCGTGTACGCCATAGAATCTCACCCTACTTTCTTGGTGGGGGAAAGATCGAGCTTTGTACTCGGGGCTACTGTTGCACGGGAGCGGCCAATGAGGACCCCGTAAGTGGTTGTTTCTATTGGAGATCGAGGTAGCGGGCGAGGGCCGATTTGGGACACTCTGTCCCTCGAGGGTGGGCGTGGGACACTCTGTCCCACCTTTGGTGCGGCACGAATGGGCGTTCGTTCGTGGGAGTTGGTGATTCAAGGCGAAGTGAGAAGGTCGAATAGGGAAAGCGAGCGTGAGGTTCTGCGTTTCTTAAACCGAAGCCGCTTTGGCCATTCGCTGGGGCTGAAACAATTTTGGCATCGCGGCCATCAGACGCTGCGTGTACTGGTGGCAAGGACGGGTCAGGACCTGCTCCGTGGTGCCAGCCTCGACGATCTGACCTTCGTGCAGGATCGCGATGCGGTCGCAGATTCCCGCCACCGAGGCGAGATCGTGCGAGATGTAGAGAATCGCCATTCCGAAACTGCGGTTGAGTTCGCGAAACAGGGCCAGAATTTCGGATTGCGTGATCACGTCTAGCGCGCTGGTGGCTTCGTCGGCAATCAGCAGCGAGGGACGATGCATTACCGCCATGGCAATTAACACTCTCTGGGCCTGTCCTACGCTCATCTGGGAGGGATACTTGCGGAGGAATTCATCGCTTGGCGGCAAGCTCACACTCTGCAGCGCAGCACCGATCGCTGCGGCGCAATCGGCCTTCGATCCCGAAGCATGCGCCCGCCACGCTTCCTTCAGCTGCGTGCGAATCTTCAGCGCGGGATTCAGCGACGACAGGGGACTCTGCAGCACGAGAGCCAGCTTCCGTCCGCGCATGGCGCGCAGATCCGGTTCGCTGACTCGCAGCAGGTCCGAGCCATCGAACCCGACGGTGCCTTCGATGTGGGCTTGCCTTCGGTCGAGCAGGCCCAGAATTGCCATCGCCAGTGTGCTCTTGCCTGACCCGCTCTGCCCCACCAGTCCGAGCACCTCGCCGCGCCGGATGTCGAGATCCAGGTCGCGCAGCACGGGAGGTTTTTTGCCGTAACTCAGCCAGAGATGGGCCGACAAGAGAAGGTCGCCCGCCGGGGCTTCGCCCGCCGTCGTCATCGTTGTTGTCGCTGTCGTCGCGTTGTTGTTTGGATCCATGTTCATCCGTGTTGACCCGTAGCTGAAGCTTTATTTCGCAGCAGTGGCCGCGTGCTGTTCGATTGTCAGGCGGTCGGCGTCCCAGTAGGTCTGCGGCACCAGAATCACGGGTGTCGCGCCTTGCACCGTCGCTGCGACGGCCGACAGCGCATTCCGGTTCACCAGGTAAATGAACGGAGCCTGTTCGACGGCAATCTCCTGCACGCGGTCGAAACTCTCTTTCCGTTTCTTCGCGTCGGCGGAGGAAGCCTGGGCCCGCATGAGACGGTCAATCTCCGCTTCCCACGCGGTCTCCGGAGTCTTCTCCGATGGATTCCACTGGTGGTTCTCCGACGAACTCAGCCACACGTTCATCTGCTCGCTGGGGTCGAGTCCCACGTTGGTGAAGCCGAGCAGAACCGCTTCATAGTCGAAGGTTTGGGTCATGCGCTCGATCAGGGAAGGGAAGTCGAGCGTGACCACGTTCACCTGAATCCCGATCTTTTGCAGGTCTTCCTGAATCATCGTGGCCATGCGCTCGCGATATTTGTTTCCCGAGTTGGTGATGATGGAGAAGACCACCGCATTTCCGCCTACGTCTTTCAGCGTCCCGTTCTCCAACCGGAAGCCCTCGCCCTGCAGAGCTTTCAGAGCGGCATCGGAGGAGTGGGTCTGAGGCTTTAGCCGGGCGTTGAACCAGAATTTGTTGGCGGGAGACACCGGGCCGACGGCTGCTTGGGCGTGTCCGCGGAAGACGACGCGGGCCAGGTCTTCGCGATTGATCGCAGCGGAAATCGCCCGGCGGAAATTGGCCGAGCGGAACCACGTCTTCTTGTACGCGGGCAGCGGAGCCCTGGCGACTTCGTTGAACCACATCTGCTCGCTGTCGAGCGAAGGACCGGCATCGTGCACGAGCTGCGGAGAAGTTGCCGCGAGCTTGTCGAAGTATTCGCTGTCGAGCGTGTTGATTAAGTCAATTTCTCCGCGCTTGAAGCGCAGCATTTCGACGTCGCGGTTCGGCTGGATGTCCAGCTTGATCGAGTCCAGATACGGCAGCTTCCGTCCTTGTGTATCGGTCTTCCAGTAATTCGGATTGCGCTTCAGCAGCACGGTCGATCCGGGCTTGTAATCCGACACCATGAACGGTCCTAGAACTGCCATTTCTTTTTTGGCGGAGTGTGCCGAAAGAATCGCCACCTGATCGAATTGCCGGTCGAGTCCCGCCACGGGCGCGGGGAACGTGATCGAGATCTGGGTGGCGGAAATGATGTTGGTCTCGACATTGCCAGGGCCGGAACGGAACGTGTCTCCCGTGGGAGAATGCAAGGCCGGATCCATCAGTTGCTTGACGGTGTAGGCGACGTCCTCGGCGGAAAACGGCGTGCCATCGGAGAATGAAAGTCCACTGCGCAATTTGAAAGTGATCTGCCTGCCGTCCTTCGAAACTTTCCAGGACTGCGCCAGTTCCGGCTCCAGGGCCTGCGTCTGGCGGTTGAGGCGCACCAGCACGCCCCCGGTCAAGTAGCGGATCGCCCCAGAAGATTCGTCTTCCACCTGCAGCGGATCAAAAGTCTTAGGCTCGGACCGCAGGCAGAATCGCAGTTCGCCTTGCGCCAGCGCGGAGCCCGCGAGAATTCCAAGGCAGGCGATCCCGAGCAAGATTTTTCTGCAAGTGGTTTCCATTACTGCCAACCTTCCCTGGAGGTCCGTCATGCGGCCACCTCATCCTGCTTCGAAAGCACCAGCTGAAACGAGGTCACTACGACTACGAGCAGAATCAGAGGCACGAACTTCCACGGCTCTTCGCCCACCGAAACCAGGCCTTCCAGTTCCTTCAACAAGCTTCCCCACGAAGGCATGGGCTCGGCCACACCCAGACCCAGGATTCCAAGATTCGCCTCGCTCAGAATGAATGCTGGAATCGAAATCCAGAACTGGGCGTACAGCACGGGCTTCAGATTCGGCAGCACGTGAATCCAGAACAACCGCGTCCTGGGAATGCCCGAGGCTTTTGCCTGCCGAACAAAATCCGAGTCGCGTAGCGAGCCCGCGGTCGAGCACAGCACCCGCGCCGCACTTGTCCAACCCAACAGACCCAACATCAAAAATGTCACCAGCACTGAAACCATGGGCGACACGTTGAGGGGCATCACCGCCCGAACCGTGATCAGCAAGAACAGCCAGGGCAGCGATAGAAACAAATCTGTTACCGCCATCGCGCAGCGCGCCCAGCCGCCGCCCAGATATCCCGCGAGCCCGCCGACCAATGCCGCCATCAGCGTCGACAGCAAGGCCGCGGCCGGAGCGAGCAGCAGCGAAATCCGCGTTCCATAGAGCACGCGCGCAAAGCGGTCGCGCCCAATCTCGTCGGTTCCCAGCCAGTGCTGCCGCGACGGAGAAGCGTCCGCGGCCTCGCGATATTGCTTCGCGTATCCCGCCGGAGCCAGCCAGTTCGCCGACAGCGACGCGCCGACCACGAGCAGCAACACCGCACATGCCAGGGCCCGCCAGATGTTTGTGCGCGAGATACTCATGCTTCGTGGCCTCGAAGGATATGTCCGATTACATCGGCCCCCGAATTGGCCAGCAAGGTTACCAACGTCACCAGGATGGTTAAATTCGTCAGCAAGGGCAGATCGCGGGCGAGCGCTGCCTGCCAGGCCAACTGTCCAACTCCTGCCAGCCCGCACAACGCTTCCACCGGGATGGCCGCTCCCACGGCGATGCTCACCGACACGCCCGCCACCGCCAGCAGTTGTGGCCCGGCCACCGGAACGACGTGCCAGAACAAAATTCGCAGCTCGCTAAGACCCTTGGCCCGCGCCGTAATGATGTGAGGCAGGGAATACGCCTTGCCGAGCAGGTTGCGCGCAAAGCGATAGACACGCGGAAACACGATCAGCCCGATCGCCAGCGCTCCCGGCACATTCCACAGCACCGACAACAGAGCCAGCACGGCAGCCGGAATACACAGAAAAGTTCCGCTGATCACGGTCGTCAGAGCGTCGTAAGCCGAGACGCGCAGCCAAGCCGCGCTGAGCGCCAAGGCCATCGCAACGGCCCAGCTCAGCAGCAGCCCAATGCCTACCAGCCGCAGAGTCAGCGGAGCCCGTTCGCGCAGCAGCAGGCTCACGGGCTGGCGCAAAGAGTTCGACGTCCCCAGGTCTCCATGGGCCGCACGTTGCAGGGAATGAAAATAGAAGCGGAAGATGTTGTGCTGCTCAAGTCGTGCCTGGCGCAGGGCCTGAATGCTGGCTGCATTCAAGTGCGGATCCAGTTCTGCCTCGTCGGCATCGAAGCCGGGCGCGAGCCGCATCAGAGCCGCGGACAGCAGGCCTCCCAGCAGAACCGTTGCGACGATGGCGAGTCCATGCCGCGCAATTTTCCGCCCCAGCATGGTGAAGGTCTCCTATTCCGCTGTCGCTCCGCGAGTTTTTGTATCCTGCTCGCGGGTGATGGCGGCCGCGTGATGAAGTTGCTTCATGGAGTACATGCGCCGGTCCGCCTCGGCCAGCAGCCGTTCCACCTCGGATCCGTCTTCCGGACAGAAGGCCATTCCAACGCTGAGCGTGATCACGTCGCGTCCGCACACATGCCGTCCGGACTCGATGGCCGCCTGATTCAGCCGGTCGGCTTTTTCCTTGGCAGCCTCTGCAGTCAGCCCGGGAGCGGTGATCACAAATTCGTCGCCACCCATGCGCGCCACGTAGTCGTAGCCGCGGCACACGTCTTTCAGGCGCGCGGTGAACTCGCGCAGCAGTTTGTCGCCCTCGAGGTGTCCGAAGGAATCGTTGATCTGCTTGAAACCGTCGATGTCGCACACCAGCACGGCCAGTGAGGTTTTCATGCGCCGGCAGCGGGCCACTTCCTGCGCCAGATGCACAAACAGCGAACGCGCATTGGGCAGGCCGGTCAGATAGTCGGTGGTGGCGGAACTCTCGGCCTGCTGGTACTTCAACGCGTTTTCCACCGACAGGGCGACTTTGGAGGCCACGGCCAGCAGGATTCTCAAATGATCGGGAGTGAAGGCGTCACGATTGGCGTGATACATGGCGAGCACGCCGACCACGCTGTCCAGGCCTTCGAGAGGCACCACCAGCGCCGATTGGAGCGTCGCGTGCTTTCCCGGATCTACGACGTATCCCGCTTCCACCTGCGGATTCCCGTTCACGATGGGCTTGCAGTTGGCCGCTACCCATCCACACAAGCCTTCGCCAACTTTGATTTTCAGCGAAGACAGCATGCGGAAATTCTCGCCGCTCACCAGTTCCGGCAACAGCCAGCCGTTCCGGTTCACGAATACGGCAATCGAGTCGTAGGGAATCATGCGCCGCAGGCGCATCGAGAGCACTGACAGTGTTTCGCTCAAGCTCAACGACACTCCCAGATCCTGGCTCAACTCGAACATGGTTTGCGCTTCTTGCCGCGCCGAGGCAATCGAGGTCAGGAAGTCCGAATTCTCTACTGGACCGTGGGTGGGGTCGGTGCGTTCGAATCCCGCAGCCGGAGCCTGTCCGCGCTCCACGCGAACCGCTTTGGAAAGACCGTGGGGAGCGGGCGGATCCTCCGACATCTGCGCGATCCGTTCCAGTTCCACGTAGCGACTCACAAGAATTTCGACTACTTGGGGATCGAACCACGTCCCGGACTTTTCTTTTACCTTCGCCATCGCATCGCCGAGGGGCAGCGCTTGGCGATACTGACGGTGCGACGCCAGGGCGTCCAGACAATCCACTGCGCCCAGAATCCGCGCGCCAATCGGAATTTCCAGTCCGCTCAGGCCCTCTGGATATCCCGTTCCATCCCAGCGCTCGTGATGCGACCGGACAATCGGAGCCACGGGATACGGGAAGGCCACCCGGTCCAGGATTTCCGCTCCCACCAGGGGATGCACCTTCATCTTCTCGAACTCTTCCGGAGTAAGCTTGCCCGGCTTGTTGATGATTTGTTCCGGCACCGCGAGTTTTCCAATGTCGTGCAGCAGGGCCGCGGCGCGCAGCGCTTCGATCTCGCTTTCCGGGAGATTCAATTCCTTCGCCACGGCTACGGCATACGTTCGTACCCGCTGCAGATGGGTGTGGGTGGTGTGGTCCTTGGCTTCGATGGCCAGCGCCAGCGCCTCGATGGTCCGCATGTTCAGCGAGGCGATTTGTTCGACGTGCCTCTTTTCTACTTCGACACGCTCTTTCTCAGCCTCCAGCCGGCCCAGATACAGGCGGTAGGATCGATACACCCAATAAATCAGAGGCAGAACCAGCAGCGAAGTTTCCCAGCCCGCCGACCGGTTCACGATTCCAACCAGACCGACCGCGGCAGCTCCGACCAGGTAATACGGGAACGACCAGAAGTAGCACTCCGACCACACTTTGCGGCTGGATTTTCCTTCGGTCAGCGCAATCACGATTGAGATGGGCAGAGTATTGGCGAAGAAGAACACCAGTGCTGCGACCATCAGGAGAATAGGCTTACTCGATCCAAATCTCCCCGAGAGCCAGTGATAAGTGAGGTAGGTAAGCGCGCTGGCGTTGGCCATCATGCCCGCGACGTTGAATAGTAATTTGACGGGATCGAGCCGGTTGCGCGCCTGCCACACACTCTGCATCAAGGTCGCCGCGCAGCCAATCACCAAGGTTTCGGGAAGGCTCAGTTCGAGTACACCGAGAAGGATGAACAGGAAGTTCACCGACATGGTGCCGTTGATCCCGGGCAGTTGCACTTTCAGCCCGGAGGCCAGCATGGCCACGGCCAGGTAGCACGCGAAACGCACCAGATCGTGCGATTGCCAATGCGACAGCGCATAGCCCAACACCACCACTCCCATAGACGCAGTGATGCCGATGAATGCTTTCGTCTGGATCGATAATCCGTCCGTCTCTGCTTTCATGCACAACCCCGACTGCGGCCGTTCGGCCTCGAAGCGCGCTGTCCTCGAATGACGCCCTCGTCATCCTCCCCGCGAACACACAGAATTCACTGCGCGGGCCGTCTCAGCCCGCGCTCGGCCCTCGTGGAAGACATCTCTCCCGGTTCGAGCCTGCGGGCATCGTATTGCAACGGTTACGGGTACTAAAGCTTACTTTGGTAACTACCAGGAAGTGGGGGATGAACCCCCACTAATGGGCTATTACCTTCGTTACTCCCTGCGTAACACGCTTCTCGGTTGTAACGTCCGGTTGTGTCACCATCGTCGCAAACCCATATGGCGACTCCGCACCCCAGTCCGGACAATCAGGACGTGCTTTCCAGCGCTGTTCCCTTAGGCGGTGGCAAGACTGCATCGGCGCAGCCACAGATGGCGGTCTTCTCCGCCGATCTGCAGGGCGAATTCAGCGCATGCAACGCCGCGTTTACCGCGCTCCTCGGCTATTCTCCTGCGGAGGTGATCGGGCGCGATTTTTCTGCGCTCTTCGCCTCTGGTGAAAAAGCAAATGGAGAAGACCACTCGCAATTACGGAAGGCGATTCTTTCGGCGATTTCGGCGGTAGGCGAATATCACGGCAGGTTGTTCACTCGACCCAAGACCGGCGCGAGTTTTCCGGTGCAGTTCTCGGTCACGATGCTGAGTTCGGCTCCGGCGGCGCTGATCGCCGTCGTGGTACCGCTGGCGGATGCGAGCGTCGGTGCTACCAAGGCGGGACTCCCCGCGCAGGGACCAAACGCGCCGGGAGTGATTTCTCGCAAGATTGACGACACTCTCTTTATTCTCGCCAGCCCGGTGATGCACAAGTTCATGGCCCTGGTCGACCGCGTCGCGGGCCATGCGGAAACTGTGCTGATCACCGGCGAGACGGGAACCGGCAAGGAGCTCATCGCCCGCACGATTCACGAGTCTTCACCGCGCCGCGGCCGTCCCTGGGTCGACATTAATTGCGCTGCTCTTCCGGAGAACCTGGTCGAGAGCGAATTGTTCGGATATGAAAAAGGCGCCTTCAGTGGGGCCGACGCCTCCAAGCCCGGCCTGTTCGAAATGGCCGACAAGGGCACGCTTTTTCTCGATGAAATCGGCGAACTGCAGCTGCAGACACAGGTGAAACTGTTGCGCGTGCTGGATGGTCAGCCCTTCTACCGGCTGGGCGGGCACCGCAAAATCAGAGCCGATGTCCGCATTGTCGCGGCCACCAATCAGGATCTCGAAGCCGCGGTCAGGGATGGCCGTTTCCGTCAGGATTTGTTTCACCGCCTTGGCCAATTCCAGCTACAAGTTCCTGCACTGCGCGAGCGCCCGGAGGATATCGTCGCTCTCGCCGAACATTTTCTGCGGCTGAAAGCTCCCAGCAAGAATTTTTCATCGCAGGCCATTTCCGCGCTGCTTTCACACCCCTGGCCGGGCAACATTCGCGAACTGCGCAACCTGGTCGCGAAGATGGCGATGGAATCCTCCGGCTACGAGATCGATTTCTCCCGCCTCAACGCGGCCCTGACCGGAGAGCCTGCCGCAATGCGTCAAACCGCGTCCATGCCGGT
>Ga0222749_10000064_pt1 | contig 58424 bp, 59 predicted proteins | sample IncBWH2Mmetat_FD_197234 | JGI IMG/M metagenome (GOLD analysis project Ga0222749, IMG submission 197234) | Metatranscriptome of lab incubated forest soil microbial communities from Barre Woods Harvard Forest LTER site, Petersham... | ecosystem: Environmental > Terrestrial > Soil > Temperate... | reverse complement strand
GGAACTAGGGCGGGTCGGGAAGGGTGAGGGGGCAAGGGGGGGGGGGGGGGCAGGGCCCCGGGGGGAGCAGGGCTGTGTCAGTTAGCACCAAATAGTGTCCCGCCATGTGGTAGTAAGAAAGCCGGGCCAGCGCTGAGGAAAGAACACGACATCGAACGCCTCCTCAAGTTACGGTGGCGTTGACGGGCGCGAGCGTTACCCCGAGGAGACATCAGGCCGCTCCCAGCTGCACTATAGTGGACCCGGAAGATCCCGATTGATGGCAGAACCGGTGGACCCGGTGGCGTGCAGAGTCTCCGGGCGACATTCACCCCGGCCGAGATTCTCGCGCTTGCCCGCGGAGCCGGCTTTCGCACGGTTCGACACGTGTCGGCTGCCGACCTTGCCGAGCGCTATTTCGCGGGTCGGACATATGGCCTTCGTCCGCCCAACAATACGGAGGAGCTTTTGGTGGCGACAACTTAACGTGACGACTCTCAACGATTCCTTGCTGGAAGGGTATATCGTCGAGGCAGAGAGGCGCTTCGACGTGAAGCGTTTCCCTATTAACATATGCGGGATTGCGGAGAGTCCGAGTGAGGGGACCCACACTCAGTATGATCCGGAGAGAAACAACATTACAGTCGTCCTCCGTGAGCCAGGCTCGAATGACTTCTACCGCAGGAGCATGCTGGCTCAAGAGTCAATCCACGTCTTCTCTCCTGCGACACCAGCGGAAGCAAATGCGCTGGAGCGGGGCTTGGCGACTTTCTTTGTGCTGTCAGTTATTGAAAACCTTGAGCAACCTGATGGCGCAAGATCTCCGGAATACTTGCGAGATCTGCTTGAGGTTGAGGAATTCGTTTCCAATTGCCGCAATGGAATCAAGGGGCTGATGGAAAAGAAGGGACGACTGTGTCTCATTGAAGCTGTTGATATCTTTAATCTTTGCCCGAACCTGGGATGGGGAAAAGCCGAACAGCTTGCGAAGAAGATTTACTAGCTGTCGAAGTACTGCCGGCCTCCCGATGAGGAGTCGCAGGGCCATTGCGCGACCCCGGTCGCTCGTTGGGCGGTCTCCCGCCCGTTCGTGATCACAGTAGGCCCCATGACCATCCCTACTTAGCATGCGCGTTCAATAATGACTAGACAATTCACCGATCCTGGGTGAATGCCAGCGACCACATTAGAGTCCCCATCGACGGTTCGCCCTTCCACTGTAAGATGGATGCGAACCATGGGTCGAAGACTCCCGGCTCCAGCGTCGGCTGTGATGCGATCGACGTTTGCCATCGTCGTCGCTATAGTCTTCCCCTGTGTCTTGGGGGCCGACGACGAGAAGGTGACGAAGCAGCTCGCAAAGCTGGACGCCGAATTCGTGAAGGCCCTGACCGATCTCGCCAAGAAGTACGACCGGGACCAGGTGCCTGAGGCGGCCCACTTCTTTGCCAGCTGCGCCTTGAGTTTCGGTGCGAAGGACGACGCGCTCGCCCCCATGAAGGCCTCGTATGAGGCCTCCGTCTACCTGGGGAGGCTTCGCGGAGGTGAGCCCCTGAAGGAGACGGCGCCGATCACCGGGGCCCTGGGCAATGTCTCGACGGGATATAAGAAGATCCTCGACCCCTGGATTCACAGCGCCCGGAAGGGCGGCCTTCCTGAGGCAACCCGCACGCTTATGTTCGAGACGGGCGTGAAGTACGAGCTCTCCCGCGGCGCCCACGAGTATGTGCAAGCGACCCAGCGGTTCAATGCTCTTCGAAAGGCAATGGGGCTGAGAGCCATCCTGTGGGACTTCGAGGAATCCCGCAAGCTGATCCTTTCGGGATGGTACACCTGCGAAACCGAGGACTCGGAACTAAAGGAGCTCAAGAGGGAATCCCCTTTCTTTTCGGAAGCTGTGGAAGAGGCGAAGAAAGTGGCTCGAGGGGCTGACAAACTTCCAGAACTCCCAGAAGGTCTTCGGTCTTTTGCCTTGGTTCGGCAATACCTGCTTAATCCGAACGCACGGACTCTAAGGCTAGCCTATTGGGGAGGGGGGGGCAAATTAGACTACTGGGGGCTGTACGGCATTCCTCAACTTCCTTACCGTGAGGACATTCCCACGCCTACCCAGAGGTTTCGAGGCGAGACCGTGGTCAAGGATTGGGTGGACGTCGAAGATACGATCGACGTCGGGAGCAAGAAGGTTCCCTTCGTCAGATATCCATTTCCCGGAGAGACAGATCTGCCGATCTGGTTTTCAAACGGGCACGGATATATGGAGGGGGGGTGGACAAAGTCCGAATATGACGTCTTGGAACATGGCGGTCTTCCCATCATGATCCGCTTCTTCATCGAGAGCACGCCGACCGATATTGACGCTTCATTGATCGACAAAGGCGGCAGAAAGCTTGTGTGTCGAATCTATGTGAACGGAGACAAGCGAGTGGAGTTACACAAGTTGGCGACTGTCCTCCTCCTACCTGAAAAGCAGCTAGACGGGCTTACTGAGTACACGGTCGCCCTACGTTGTAAGATTGAGGCCACCCCAGTCGAAAAGAGTTGGATCTTCAAGACTCGCGCCAAGTAGCAAGTCATCGTCTGCGGGAACCGGCCCGTCAATGTATGCGATCTAAAACGAAAGGACCCCGAGCGACACTTCAATCTGCGGCGTCCATCGGCTGTAATTGAAGTCGGTGATGTTGCTTGTGTGGCGGACGTATCCGACCGACACGGTCGGGGCATAGCCCAACCACTTTTCAACCTGCTTGAACGTGACGGTCAGCGTCGCGCCGAATGGCCGGTCGATCCGTTTGGTGACAAAGCCGGTCAGGCTGTTCGGATTCGAGTAGTCTTCCTCCCCATAATTCACCAGCGCAAGAACCTTGAATCCGGCGTATTCTGGGGAAGTCATCTGGAGCCCGAATTCCCAGCCATGAGCATCGTAGTCGCTCCCCGTGGTGTTGGCCTTGTTGTAGAAGCCGTAGGGACACGCCACCCAGGCGCGTCCGAGATCGATCGCCAGGGTCACGCCCACGCGGGTGAGGGTGCCGTCCCGCTTTTGGGCATCCGGCACCGATTCGTAGTACGAGGCGTCGGTCCAGTCGCCCCACAGTCGCACCTGGACGTCCCGAAACGCCTGGTAGAGCAAAGCCGGGGCGATCGTCCTCTGCGTTCGGAAATGCCCCGTGTCTCGGAGGAACGCCTCCTCCCAGGATCCCCTCAGTTCCACGTCCAGGCTCTCCAGGAGCGGCTGCCTCCCTGCGATGGAGAGCACATTGTCCAGGAAGGAGACATCCTGCTCTTGGGGGTAGTCCCGGCCCATGAACTGCTCCTCCAGCCAGAGGAGCTGATGCTGATTTTGAACGAGGAAGTACTTCGTATCGAGATAGGCACCGGCGTAGTAGCTGTCGAAGTTGACCTTGTTCTGGACGAGAGGAGTATTCGGGTCCAGGCCGATGACGTTTGAGTCCCAGCCGGCCTGGGGTGCGAGCCAGAGCTGAAACCTGGGCTGCTCCATCGCGTCCCACTTCCAGTGCTTGAGATATAGGTCCCGTTTTTCAGGGTCATCGGGGAATCTCTTCTCGGCTTCCTGGAAGTCCTGCTGGGATTCCTGAGAGTTCCCCAGCGTCTTGTTTGCGAGACTCCGCTCGAGGTAGAGTTCGGGTCCGTTGAACCCGAGAGTCCTCGCGTGATCGAGCGCGATGAGCGACTCGTCGTACCGACCCAGTCGCCGGAGGGCGGAGCCCTTCCAGAAATAGAGCTCGGCGGCCTTCATCCCAAGGTCGCCGGCGGCGGAGACCTCGATCAGCGCCCGTTCCACCATGATGAGCACATCCTTGTCGCGGCCCTCTCGGTAGGCGGTCCGGACAGATTCGATCGATGAAACCTGAGCTCCGGGTGAACCGGCATCCTTCCGCTCATTCTGAGCGAAGCATGGATGTGCGAGCGTAACGACAAGGGCCGAAGCCAGGATACTAGCGGTGATATTCATCTGAACAATCCTCTCTCAAATGGATGTGTTGTTCTTCAGGTTCCCCGCGCAATGACGTCCCCCATTAACTTCTCGGTCCCGGCTTGGTGGCCGATGACGGCCTTGTTGTGGTGGTCGTCGTGGGAGGCGTGGTTGGGGAAGTCGTGCTTGAAGAACTCCCCCCTCCTCCGGACTGTGTCTGCTGGACTTGCTGCTGGTAAACAGCCCAATCTACCGGCGGAAGGCTCAAGGTCCAGCTGTCCGGCCCATCCAGCACGGTCACCGGTCTCGTGAGCCATGCCGCGCTCGTTTCGTTCGAACGCGCAACACCGGCCGATCGGATCCCGTTTAGGGTGTCGATGTCGGTACGGAGAATACCGGCGATGACGACATTCGTGAGTCCACCTGCGCCATCCGTTCCTCGTCCTCCGCCCAGAGCGTTCGCGGCCTGGGCGACGTCCACATTCGTGTTCGGGTCGAGCGCTGGAGTGCGGCTCGTCGAAATGGGGTTGGTCGGGTCGGCGAAATCGATGGTGAACGTGGCACCCGTCAACGGACTGCCTGTGCCGCCCGGTCTGTTGACGGCGAAAGTTCCACCCCCTTTAGCGGGGTTGGGATCATCCAAAATGGTGTTCGGACTAATCGGTTCGATAATCCCAAGATCACCGGGTTCGGGTTTCTGTATGCATGGTGAGAATAAGACGTAGACGTGGTAGGTCACGCGCCATTGACCCAGCGGCGGCCCGCCGATCCCCATTCCCGCGTTCTTCCAGAAGTGAGCGACCACGTCTGAGGCAAAGAACCGCTTATGACACGGCGCGAATCCGACGGGCTTTTCGGGCGGATCTAGGTCCGCGTACCGGTCCTTGAGGAATTTGTTCGCCTGGATGGCTGCTTCGACAGCCGCTGCGATGGACTCTCTGTCCCACTGATGCGGCGTGCATTTGCAGTCCTGCTCATTCTTCCCGCACGTTTTTCCCTTAGGGGGGCAGGGGAAGGTGACCAGGAACTGCCCGCCATCGATGGTGTCGCCTGGATCACAGCAGCCGTTGGACGGACAGCCGTGCCCACAGTTCCCTGTGCAGGGCGCGGCCGTATTCTTGCATTTCTGCCCGTTCTTACCGCACCCGCATTGAGAGTCGTCCCCACCCCCGCCCGCGAACGCTCCTCCAGCAGAAGGCTGAGCAGTCGGCAAAGGAGTCGGTTTCGGGACCCCGCCTCCTCCAGGTCCTGTCGGTCCTCCCCCTGGCGGGGGTGGAGCCAGGTTTGGATCGTCGGGTTGACCGCCGAAGTCGGGGTCCATGAGAGATGAGCCCTTCCGCTTTCCGGATCCGGCTCCGAGGAAGGCGAGGAAATCGAAGTGGGAAGCATACTTCGGCGACAGGAACCTGGAGAATTTCACTCCGCCCGCCGCCGGCGCAACAAGAGGAACAGACACTTTTTCTCTGGGCGGTTCAGGCGCCCAGCGTCCGGCCGTGAGCTTCCAGGGGGTGACAAGACGATTCACGAGCGATGCCACCAGGGGAAACCTGGAAGGGTCGAGGTGGCTCAAATCACAGGTGTAGGTGTCCTTTCCCGTCGATGCCGTGATGATGTGGCTATCCACCTTCGTTGAATAATCGCCCTTCCTCCCTGTGGGGTAGGCGCTGGCCAGGACGAACTTGAGCGCATCCTTCTCTCCCAGGCCCCTGAAGCTCGCGCTCACGAGCGCCGTCGTCTGCGCCGGCTCCTTCGGAAGCTCGAGATCCAGGCGGGGAGCGGCAGCGAACGCGATCAGATTGCGCTTCGAAGTCCGGAGCACAAAAGGCCGATCGCCCGGCTTGGTGAATCGGTCCGCCGCCTCGGGAATGTGGTAGGTAGCCGCTTTCTGCCAGGGTACCTTCGAGCCAGGCCGTAGCACTTCGACCATGATTCTCGGCGGAACCGCGCCGTCTTCGCCCTGGAGGTACACGTAGGGATCCTCGCCCAGGAGCGGACCGAGCGACCGCTGTGGATCGATGAGCGTGAGCAGCTGGTCGCGCTTCGAGAAGCTGCTCACCATGAGGTAAAGCGTTCCCAGTTCCGTCTCGATCTCATACCGGTGCCGGTTCAGCGGCAGGATGGTTTCGATCTGGCCGTCACGGGGGACCAGCCGGAAGCTGAGCACATAGGACGGGGTGATCAGCTCATCCGGACGATCGAGGACCGCGCTGGCATCCTGCGCTGCTGGCCGATCCTCCGTGATGCGCCGGGCGGCCGACGTGATCACGACCTCCTCCGGCTGATCGAAGCGCCCCAGGTCGATGTCGATCAAGCCCTCGGAATCCTGATTGAAGGTGAAGTCGAGGACTTCCGAAGTTCCGACTCGGTGCAGGACGTGCGCGTGATACCGTGCCGCGCCCTTCTTGGTGGGAGGCGAGACTTTGATCCGGGAGTCCTTATCGAAGAAGAGCACGCTGTCCGGATCGGAAATATAGGACAGCGCGAGATCTCCGTGCAGGCAGGTGGCCAGACGGTGATCCGGTTCAACGAAAAGGCTCTCGATCTTGGCCTTTGGACGCTCCGGTTCCCTCCGGTCGCCCAAGAGGCTGCACCCCACCGAGAGCGCGAGAACGAGGAGAAGGGCGCTCCGGGGACGAAGTTGCGCTCCGTGCTTCATGTCCTATTCCCTCCCTTACTTGCGGCCTCCGCCGCCCTCGGCGGGAGCGCGTTTGGCCTGAAGATTCCGAACCGAGAGTTTTCCATGGAGGACCACGAGGGCGAGCTGCTTGGGGACCATGCCGTCTTCCCGGCGAATTGAGAGGACAAGCTGCCGGTCGACATACACGTGCAGATGTTCCTCACCGGGGATGAGGGCATAGGTCCTGAATCTTTGCGCGACGGGGACCGCCGGGAGAGGGGCCTGGGCGAGCCGAACGTCGCTCGCGCCCGGGGTGAGGGTCGACCGATAGACTTCCGCCTGGTCGCCAGCAATCCGCAGATAACTGGTTCCCCTCTTCTCGGACAGGAGATGGAACCGCCACTCGGCCGCTTCAGGGTGATTCCCCAGGGGATCCAGCCGGAGCCGAAGGAGGACGCCCTCCGGCGCCCGCGAGGTGATGTCGTTCATGACGAGGGATCTCGGACCCTCTTCGTCCTGGAGAACGATGGTTTCCTCGTCGGGCTTCGGGACGAGATATTTCCTTCGCTCCTTCACGTCCGGATGGGTCGGCCGAAGTTCCCAGCGCCAGTTGAACCAGCCGGAGCCCTCCAGGAGTTCATCCGAGGCCGCTGCCAGGTCCTTCTCGAAGAGCTCCAGATGCAGCGCCGCCGCCACCGGGCCTGATGAGGTGCTTGGATAGAGGGCCGCTGCACGGGAGAACTGCCGATGGAAAAGGAGTTCGAGCGCGTCCAACTCCCGTTTGGCCTTGGCGAAGTCCGGCGACAGGAATCCGTAGGCGGCTGGGATCCGCCCCTCACACTTCTCCAGAAGTTCCTCTGCAGCCTTAGCCGCTGTCCAGCAAACGAGAGTCGCAGTCGATTTCTCGGGCGAACCGGACTCAATAAGAAGGGGTTTCGCCTCAGTCGCGGCCTGGCGCGCCTTCGCTTCCACCTCAAGCCGTGCAAGGCGAGCCGCCACTGGAATCCAAAGGAATGCCTCGTCGTCATGCTCTTCAAGGTCCAGGATTGCCGGAAGGGCCCTGGCGGGCGCAATCGACAGGGCTTGGAACGCAAGCTCCGATGCCTCAGGGGCGGTGGTTGGACGGAACTCTTCAGGCGAAAGGCGCTCCAGTTCGACGGTGGTGGATTGTCCTCCGTCGCCCTTGAGCGTGATGGAGGATGGTCCGAGGAGTTCAATCGAACCGGTAACGGTTCCGCCGGCCCGGAGCTTGAGCGTGACCGGCCCCTTCGACGCGCGTAGCTCCTCGAGACGCGCACGCAGGGCGCCTCGGGCCAAGCCGACCATCTTCTGGGCGGCGCGGAGATAAGAGGCGAAGAGTTCCCGATCTTCGACCGCCGGTCCGGGACTTGCGTTTGGTGGGGTGCTCTTCTCGAGCGAGGCGAGCTCGGCCGCCAGATTCTCATAGGAGAAGGCTGCAAGCTCCGGGGAATGACGTTCGAAGTGAAGAAGGAGGTCTTCGACGAAGCCGATGGCCCCGGCCGAAGGCGGCGAAGCGATCAGCTGATCGCGGAGGCGAAGCCGCGGGGGTGGCTCGGATTTCAGCGGTTGGGATGCATCTCGTTTGTCAGCCAAGGCATTCGCGGCCGACTGGGCTGGGATGGGGCCTTCCGGAAGCTGACCCGGAGCCGCCCCCTTTGCGGATGGGTCCGTTTCCGGGGAGGACCCCCGGGAGGTGTGGATATCCGTGCTTGTGGGCTTCCGGGCCGCTTCTCTTCCAGCCTCCTTCGGTCCCCGTAGGGCCAGACCGATGAGAACGACTGCGATCAGGCCCACGGCCGCAGTACCCCATGCCACACGGCGGGACCGAACAGGCCGCGATGATCCATCGGCTGGGGCGGACGCGCTTGAAGCTGTTCCTGGAACTGGTCCCGACGGGTGTACGCATCGAAGGAGCGCTTCCCTGAACGACGCGTAGTCCTGCCAGCGCTCGGCGCGGTCCTTCTTCAGGGCTCTTGCAATCGCCTGCCAGAGTGCCGGCGGGAAGCCGGGCTCGATCGTCGTGAGGGGAGCGGGCTCCGCGATCATGACATTTCGGAGCGTGCAGGCGAAGTCCTTGCCGGTGAAGGGCGGGCCGCCGGTCGCGAGTGCGTAGAGGAGAACCCCCAGCGACCAGATGTCGCTCCGGACGTCGAGATTCTCCTCCTGGTTCAGCTGCTCCGGTGACATGTAGGCGGGCGTTCCCAGGATGTCGCCCTTCTGGGTGAACCGGGTCTGCATCAGGTTCCGGAACCGGAGCGCCAGACCGAAGTCGATGATCTTGACCTTGCCGTCCTGGGTCAGCATCACGTTGCCGGGTTTCAGGTCCCGGTGGATATAGCCCTCGTGAGAAGCCGACTCGAGGGCCTCGGTGAGCTGGATGCCGATCCGGGCAATCCGGTCCGGCGTGAACTTTCCCTCCGCCGCCTGGAGCTCTTCGAGCGTCTTCCCGGCGACGTACTCCATGATGAGATAAAAGGAATCCGCGGCTTCGCGGAAATCGTAGACCTGCGCGATGCCCGGATGCTGGAGGCGCGAGTGGGCCTTGGCTTCCTGGATGAAGCGCTCGCGGTCCCGCGCGTCCGCTTCCCAGCCGCGGATGCGCTTAACGGCGACCTTCCGATCCAGGTGCTTCTGGTAGCCCAGGAAGACTTCGCCCATGCCGCCCGCGCCGATCCGCCGCTCGATCTTGATCTGAGGATCGAACTCGAGATCGGGCTCAGGTTTTCCGGGCTTAGTGCTGGACGGAGGGAGGGGAGGCGCAACTTCAGGCCCACGCGGGGGTGCCTCATTGGCTTTTGCGCCTCCGAGGATCGATGTAATCTCTCCAGTGTCCATGCCCTCCGGGAATCGGCCTAGATCGGTCGTGGTCGCAGGCGGCGGAGAGGCAGGACGGACCGGCGGGGGAGGGGTGCCCTCCTTTCCGCCGGAAGGCGCGGGATTACGCTCAGGGGCGGGGATGTGCTCGCTCATGAGGCTGCCCGCTCGAAGGCCTCCGGAAAGGAGACCTTGAAGCGAGCCTCAAGGAGGTCGTAGCCGCGGCGGAGAAGGATCCCAAGGGTGTCTTCGCCGAGTTCGCTCGAGAGCTCCTCACGAGCGACGCCCTGGTAGTGGAGCTTGTGAACCGCATCGCGAACCCGCTCGGTGATGGCAGGGAGCGCCGCCTCGATCTCTCCCAAGGTCGGCCACGTCTCCTCCGCGGGCGGTTTTGACTGCGCGCGAACTTTCAGATCCTGGAGGCGCACCACCATGGTGGGAGCGGACTTCACGAGGTGCGCCAGCAATGCCTCGACCGCACGCTTCGAGTACGACCAGATCAGGGCTTCATCGAGACCCAGCCGCTCTGCGATACGAGGGTAATCGAGGCCTTCCAGCCGGAGGCGGATGATGTTCTGGTACGTTTCCGAGAGCGACAGGATCGCGTCTTCCAGCCGCTGGTCGGTCAGGCGGTCGCTCTCCGATCTCAGGGCGACTTCCGCCGCCGCCGGAACCTTGCGATCGACGATGCTCTCGCGATGATCGTTGACGTCCGCGTGGTTCTTGTCCCAATACCGACGACGGTCGATGAATCGCCGCCTGAGGAGATACTTCAGGTGCTCGATGGCGCTTTTGGGCGCCTTGCGGTACCTCTCGCTCACCACGTCTTCGAGGAGCTTGGCCATGGAATCGCCGATCACTTCGTGGACCGTGAGCTCGCTCGCAGGGCCGTAGCTGTGCACCTGGATCGCCATGTCGGTGAAGTGCTCGTCGTAGAGCAGGCGGAAGAAGGCATCGAGCGCGCCCCGGTCGCGGTCCTCGATGTAGCTCCGGAGGAGCGTCGTGAGCACTCCAGGCCCGTTGGGCTCCGAGGCGCTCCGCAGAAAGTGATTCCCGGGAAGTCGGGCCATAGCCTCCTCTTGGGCTCTACCGACCTGCCTCTTCCCGGTCATGCATAGGGCACCCATATGGTTCGGTGATATGGGTCCCGGATAGTTGTAGACCGGGCGCTTCAGGAATTCAAGCTTCTAAGAACTGCCGGAACCTCGTCCCACAGCATGAGACGCCAGCATGGCTCCGCGTCCTGCAGCAGATCCTACCGAGGCCATCGTCCCCAAGGCCGGACCCGCGCCGCTCCCGGAACCCACGAAGCTTGAGATCGAGACCATTCCGGACCTTGCCGCCAGGTTGAAGATGAGGAGCGAGATCGCCGGGACGAGGACGTACATCGCCGCAATCGCCGTGAACATCGCCGCGCTCCCGCCCGTGCCGGCGAGACCGAGCGGATCCTCCGCCGGGAGGCTGAGGCGGCCTGCGTTGAAGTGGGAGAGCCAGCTCCAGAAGACGGGCCAGATCTTGATCGACGCCCACGAGGTGACGTAGTGGACGATCACCTTGTAGCCGCCCGGCCAGAGCGACCAGAGCGCCGCGACCGGAAAGGCCATGAGCCAGATCGCCTGGAGAAATCCGAACAGGTAGGGGGCGTAGAGCGTCATCCGGTAGTAGAGCGTGGGACCCAGGGTCTCCTGCGATGCGCTCTCGGCCATCCCCCCGAAGAAGGAGAGCATTCCGGACATTCCCTGCTCGAGCGTCCACCGGTCGGCGGTCGCAAAGAATTTCTGGTCCATTTTGTGATAATCAGGAAGAGCCTCTCTCATTTGCATGATTTCGTTCTCCCCGATCTTCGTGAAGGTCTCGTTATAGAGGATCCGGGCCAGGTACTGGACCGTGAGCTGTCCGTCGTTCGCCGCTCCGCCCGCGGTCTTCCGAACTTCCTCGACCGTGGCTTGAAGGGCATTTCGGTGGATCGCATTCTCCTGGATGTGGGCATACATCCACTCGAGTAGCTTCTGATGCTCGTCCTGGCAGGTGCTGTTCAGGCTTCTCCAGTGGATCTCCAAGCCTTCCGGGTACTGGGCGGAGCGGCCGAGGAGTGGCAGGTCATTGACCGTGACGGTGGCCGGGTCGAGGGACTCTTCCTGGACGCCGCCCAGCGCCCTTGCCGGCCAGTAGCACTGCGAGAGGAACTGGTGGAAGCGGTTCCGGAGCGCGGGGTCAAGAATGGCCGCCTGCTCACGTGCGGCCACGACGGCCTGCCAACGGAAGAGCGTTAAGGCCGAGGTCTCCCGGACGTCCGTGATCATGCGCCGGACGGCAGACCCCATGATCCGGTGGCAGACGCCCACGATGCGGGGGACCTGGACGGAGAGCTCCTGGGCGCTGAAGGATTCGGAGTCGCGACTGCCGTTCCACTGGACGGAGATCGTCGACGGATCGGACCAGAGCTTCGAAAAGACGATGTTCCTGGGGCGCATCGATACCGATACCGGCGAGATGAGGAAGAGCATGAAGGAGAGATAGACCGGGTAGGCGATGAGCTCAACGTACGTCCCCCGGTGATAGGCCTGGTAAAGGAGCCTCAGGAGCGCGGCGCCGATCAGGATCCCGACCAGTCCCCAGCTCCAGAGGAGCGTCCCTGCAAACCGCTCCGCCATCACCAGGCCCGACCACTCGTAGAGCGTGTCGATCGGGGTGAGACCGCCGTCCAGTTCCATCTAAGCTGCTTTCGCCAAAGGAGTTACGTTCGCTTTCCCCAGGCCTTCCACAGTGCCGCCGGCCAGTTCCCGGACGGCCTTAAGCAGGGGCAAAGGCTCTCCCTTGACTTCCTTCTCTCGAGCGATTCCGTAAAGCTTTGCATTCTCCTGGGCGTCACTCGTCGCGAGCAGGTAGAAGTAAGGATCGGGGATTAGCCGTGCGACTCCCGCGGACTCATCCCCGAGGGAGAGGAACATTTCGCTGAATTTGCCCTTCACGGTCCGGAGGCTCCCGATCGCCTTCTTCTTCTCGGGAGAAAGGCTGAGATGCCGCTCCATGGCAAGGAGCGTCTCCGGGGTCTGGCGGAGGAAGACGCGGTTCGGGGCGTTCGCGAGAATCGCTGCGCCGGCCCGGCCGTCGAAGTCGGCGACTTGCTGGGTCACCATGACAGCCGAGGTCCCCAATTTTCTGTAAGTCTTGAGCGCGTTCACGATGAACCGCGACGTGGCCGGGCTCTCGAGGAGCGTCCAAGCCTCGTCCAGGATCAGGTACTTCTTCTGGGCGAGGTTCTCCGGCCGCGAGCAGAAGTCGGCGACGTTGTAGAGGATGGCCATCAGGATGACCGGGGCGATCTCCTTCCGAAGCGCGATGTCTCCCAGTTCGAAGACGACAAAGCCGCTCCCGAAGTCAACTTCGCTCGGACCGTCGAAGAAGCCCGCGTAGGCGCCGGTTCCGACAAAGGGTTTCAGCGCGAGCGTCAGGCGATCCAGGTCCTTCCTGAGCGATCCGGGACCCGTCCTCGCTTCCTCAAGCAGGGCCGCATAGACGTCGGAGAGGAACACCTCCCCGGTCTTCTTCCGCTCGACCGCCTTCTGGACCGAGTTCTCAAGAACCGTCCGCTCTTCCTTCCGGACGGGTTCCTCGCCCTGAGCGCACATTTCGGCAAGCGTATCCTTGGCAAAAAGCAGACGCTCCTTGTCAAAGGTCTCCGCGCGGCCGATCGGATTGATCCGGATCGGCCGGTCCGGGTCAAAGGTGATGTACTGTCCGCCCAGGACCTCGCAGAGCTTCTTGTAGGAGTTTCCGCGGTCCAGGATGAAGACGGGCGAGCCGCTCCGGCGGACGGATGCGGCGAAGTAGTTCGTGAAAAAGCTCTTCCCCGCCCCGGAGGTCCCCGTCACGATCCCGTGGGGAGCCACCTGGGAATCGAAGAAGGAGAACGAGATCGGCTCTCCGCGACGGTTCTGAAGCAGCACCTCAGGAGTTTCCGTTCCGCGGTAGGGGCCGTAGACGGGGAGCAGGTCCGCCAGATTCGTCGAGACGATCGACCGCGAACGCTTAAGTCCGCGGTCGAAGGCCGGGTCGTACGAAAGCGGGAGGGACTGGAGGAAGAGCGAGAGGGCCAGCGCATCCTCCTCCAGGACCTCGAGCCCGGCGTCCTGGAGCACGCGCTTGGCCGAAGTGCTGCGCACCGACACTTCGGAAGACGACTCCCCCCAGACGACCACATGGAGCCGGAGTTTCAGGAGGCGCCGGCCCGCCAGAAGTTCTCCGAGCGCCGCGTTCGCATCCTGCTCGATCGCGACGATGTTCACCTTCTTCCGCGTCCGGAGCTGGTTCCAGGCGAAGGCGTATTTTCGCTCGAGCGCCCGCTTGGCTTCGTAGTCGTCCATGATCTCGACGTCATAGAGCAGCAGGCAGTCCGGGACGAGGTCGAGGATCGAGAAGACGCCGTCCCTGGGCCGCGTGATCATCCCGGGTGCGGTCTCAAGCGGGAGGTCGACTACGGAGAGCGCCCGGTGAACGATGCCGCCCAGCGTGACTTCGCCCGTCCCGAAGTGGTGCGTCGCGGCGCTTCTCACGACTTGGTGGCGGAGCGGTTCCTCCTCCCGGTAAGGGCGAGCGGGGGCCGACTTCCATCGTCCGGGGTTGAGGAGGCGATAGAGCAGGGCCTTCAGATCGTCCGCACCAAGACGGCGGAAGCCAAGCTGCAGCTGGATGAAGAAGCTTTCGAGCGTGGCCGCCGTCTCAAGGAGTCTCGCTTTCTCGCGCGCGTAGGCGTCCGAGATGGCCGAAGGGCTCTTCCCGAGGTCCGGGAAGAACCGGACCGTGAGGTAGAGCCGAACGACCCTTGCGTGAAACGTCCGGCCCTCGTCCTCGACGGAAAGGCGCGAGAGGAGGCGGGCATGAGAGGCGACGAGTTCCCCGGCGGCCTCCTCTCCCGCTTGGGCACCTTCCCTCAGGTTACCCGTCCAGGGGGCGAGTTCCCCCTCCACGTCACGGTCCGAGAGCACCGCAAACTGGACGGCCGCTCCAGAAGGGATGTGCTTGAAGAGTTCAGCGAATCTCTGCGAAAGGGAATCGAGTTCCGCCGGGCTCCGGGTCTCCGCATCCACGGTTCCGAGCCGCCAGGCGAGACCGAGCGATGAGTCCTTGCCCAGGAACACGTGGCCGTCCGGGTCGCAGGAATCGTAGGGAAGGCCCGCGGCCAGGGACGCACCGTCCCGCTTCCGGAGGACTCCCCAAGGAAACAGGTTTTTCATCGGCCTATTCCTTCACCCGGTAAGGGACCACGAACTCCGAAAGCTGCCCGATCGAGGCGCGCGCCCGCTCGACGTCGGCCGACGTCGTCTCGGCCGTGGGAAGCGGGTCGCGTTCAGGAAAATCCTCGACGTACCATCCCCCGGGCGTCAGATTCTCAAGCACCCACTGGCCCCCCAGCAGAATCCCCTGCGAGGAATCCGGGTGAGGATGGACCCACACCGCAAGCTGTTTGGGCGGGTTCCAGGCCGGGAACTCGCGCTTCGGGACGAGGGGGTCGTTCGTCGCCAGGAGCACCGGACCGGCTGCGTACCTCTCCGCCGGGTGCCCGGAGGGGAGGGAGGAGCAACCCAGACCCACGCTAGCGGCGAGGATCAAGATCGCGGAAAGGGGCGGGTTCCTCATCCTTCACCTCCTGCGGGTCAAATCCATCGAGGGAGACGCCCTCGAGGAAGACGACTTTCACCGGGCGATCGGCGGGAGTCCAGACGGCCGGACGGATCTCCTTCATGCGATCGGCGAGCATGTCCCCGACCTTGGACGTGGCGCCGCCTGCCGCCTTGAAGCCTGCGAATTTCAGGGTGTCCCCCGTCACCACGCTCGTCGCGCCGCCGAGCGGTGTCAGCGCCGTGGTCGTCTGGGTTTGGGCGAACGCATTCGCAAATCCCGACGCTCCTTCCGTCGCGAGAACCAGCGGCAGCTGGTCGGTCAGGCGGTAGAGGTAGGTGCCCGGAATCCCCTCCATCTCGTCCTCGGCCACCACGTAGCCCCGGACGGGGACTTCGATCGATTGGCCGGAGGATTTCACATAGGCGAAGGAGACCAGTTCGACGTTGACCCGGGTGGTGTTCGCGTCGCCCTGGGCCTTCCCGATCAGGATCGCCCCCGAGAGGGGGATTCGGCTCCGGGTCGGTCCCAGGAAGGCGGCCTCGAGCTTGAGTCGGACGGGAGTCGGTTCTCCGCCGGTCGGGGCAAAGACTCCGTTCAGGAGCCGGGCGTCGGCGGCCGAGCCCGCCGGGATGCGGAGGGCCTTCCGGGGCTCCCTTTTCGCGGCTCCCGGGTCGAATGTCATCAGACGAATTCCGGTCTGCTTCTCGACCGCCTTGGCTGCCGGGTCAGGCAGGTCGAGTACGGGCCGGGGCGTGGGCATCGTCTGAAGGAGCCGGGTCAGTTCCTCGAGCCTGGCAACTTGGGCTTCCTGGGAGCCGGAGGCCTTCAGGAGCTCACTTTTCAGCGTCTCGATATTCTGCCTTAGGGTCGTGAGCTCCTGCTCCAGCTGGCTCACGCGATGGCTCTGGCTCGCGACCGAGGTCTTGTACTCCTGCCCGATCGAGACCTCATCGAATCCGAGCGCGCGAGACTCCCCACCGGTGGCGCCGGTCTCGGACGCCGATCTCGCGGGAGGCTTCTCCGACTGGGGACTGGCGTCCTTCGGGCCGCAGGCCCTTCCGAACAGGAAAAGGCCGCCGATCCCTCCCAGCGAGAGGAGCATCATCCGGACCAGCCTCGACGTCTCGGCTTTTCGGATTTCCGGGGTCGGATTTTCCATGGTCGTCTCGTTCGCTCCTTATCCCGCGCGCGAGCGGCGCTGGTAGACGAGCGGAAGGGCCTCCGCCCGGCGCATCGCCGCCAGCTGATCGTCGATCTCACGCACGGCCTCGCGGGGGTAGCTCTTGGGTGCCGCGTTGTGCGCGCAGATCGCCGAACAGACCGCCTTGCCGCCGGAGAGCCTCGCGTCGTCACCGACCGGGCCACCGCAGACCGGACAGGGGACGCGGCTGCAGGGCGCGCCATTTCCGGTACGATGCTCGACGAACTGGCGGATCGACATCTCGACCTGGCACTTCGCGCAGCAGATGGTTTTGGGCTGGGACATGGCTCAAGGCCTCCAAAAAACGGTGTAAAGACGGGAGACTCCTCCCGGCGGGACCATGTTTTCGCGCAGGGCTGAGAGGATGAGGGTGCCCTCTGCCGGCCGGAAGCGGGACGCGTCGAGCGCCAGCTTCCGGCCCGATAGATTCCGGACCTCGTAGATCCGGCCGACGGTACTGGACTCCTCGTAGACGAAGAGAAGCCGAAGCTCGATGTCGTAGCCCGAGTAGAGGGTCTCCCCCTTGGCGCGGAGGATCCGGGCGCCTTCGCGCGGCTCTCCCATTCGCATCGCGCGGATGAGCTCGAGCGCGCCCCTGGGCTTCCCCCGGTCAGGCGTACTTTCGCGGGCCTTCGGCGCGGTCTTCAGGCCGTCTCCTCCGGCGGGGCGGACGATCTTGATGAAGGCGTCGTAGGCATTCGGGTCCTGGGGCTGGGCGGGCTCGAGGTAGAGGAGGTAGTGCGTTCCCGACTCGCCGATGACGTTCAGCTGTCCTTCGGATTTCCGGGAAAGGCGCAGGAAGAGGAAACTCCCTTTCTGGATGGCGGTCAGCGTGTTCTGGCCCCACCCGGTGACGGCCGCCTGGATCCCGGTCTCGGGAAAGGCGACGGCGGACATCACCTCATGGGACTCGGTCGCCAGAGGCACCCGGACTCGGATGGGCACCCCTTCCTTCCAGAAACGGACCTCGGGGGAGCCGTTTCCATCCCGGGATAGGGCAGAGGATTGCCCCGAGGGGTGTTCCTGGCGCTCGGCCTCTGCCTCTCCAGCCAGGTTTCCCAGAACCGCCAGGATTCCGAAGGCGGCGATCTTCGCCATGTCGTTCCCTCCACTCCCCATCGCGGGCGAGGGCCTCCGGACCTAGCAGGAAATCGTCGCGGAATTTGAAGATTGGCTATTTCGCTTCCAAATCCATTTTTGCTGCTAGGTTTCGGCCTCCTCGCCCGCGATGGGAGGTGGAAGAACCCGCAAGGGCGAATGGAGGCGATCAAGATGGAGCTTTCGAGAGGTGTTCGGGGGCCCAGGGGCGCGGTCGGCTTGGCCGCGTGCCTGATCCTGCTCTTCGGAGCGGCCGGGCTCGTGTGGGCCCAGGATACCAACGACGGCATGCGCGTCCTTCAGTCGATCGACGGGTCGGTCAGGTCGGGCTGGTCGTACCTGAAGACCGCCGCCGCCCTCATTGTGGGGGGCGGCTTCCTGGCCGCCGGCGGCCGGGCGATGACCCGAGGAGACTGGACCGGGGGGACGATCGGGATCGGCTTCGGGGCGGTGGTCCTCGTCGCGTTCTTCGCCCTGGGGAAGACGCTCGGCTTGGGCTAGAGGAGAATCAGGTGGAACAGAAAAGAAACCGGCGGACTCTATTCCTGGCGCTTCTCGGCCTGGTCGCGATCGCCCTTTTGGGGGCGATCTGGGCCTGGACGACCCGGGAAGGGTGCGCGAGCTGCAGCGGAGTGCGCCATCTTGCGGGAAGTTCGTCTCTCGCTCCGGTCGGGATGGCGTACTATGCGGCGCTCCTCATCGCGGGGACCGCCTTCGGCCCGTCCCGGTTCCTCTTCGGAGGGGTCCTGCTGGCCGCGGCGGCGCATCTAGCGCTCCTCCTGCTCCTCATCCAGCGGGGGGTGTTCTGCCCTCCCTGTGTGGTGACAGGCCTGGCCGCCATCGCGGGGGCCGTGATCTCGTTCGCGATCGACCCCACGAACCTCGCGAGAGCCGGCCTCCTCGTGCCCGTCGGGGCGATCGGTGCCCATCTTGCGCTCTTCTGGGCCGGGGGGATCATGACTCCGAATCTCGGCCTCTCTGAGGGCGCATTTCCTGACGCCCGGTCCATCCGGAACGATCCTCCCAGGGGCGGAAAGGCGCGGATGACGGTCTTCAGCCGGGCGGGGTGCCCTTACTGCGTGGAGCTCGAGGAGAAACTCATCCCCGAACTTCGCCGCGAGTTCGGAGACCGACTGGAGGTTCGTCGAGAAGAGGCGCCCGGGGGAATCCCCACGCCGACGATCGTGATCGCGGGCGTGAAGGGGACCGTCTTCCCGGGACTTCCCCCGGCGGAGGAACTGAAATCGGCGCTCTGGAGCGCGATCGGAGGGGAAAAACATGAGCCGTCCGTGCTTTCGAAACCTTGACAAGCCCTTCGAGGTCTTTCTGGGACTGGGCCCCGTCGAGCTGATCCTGATCGCGGTCGTGGGCCTCGTCCTCATGACGGTGTGGAACGCCCCGGCGGGCCTGGTGGGGGCGGGCGCCTTCGGCGCCGTGGTCCGGTACTTCCGCGAAGGGAAGCCTCAAGGCTACGCCTTCTACCTCGCCTATCGGATGGGGCTTCTGGGCTACCTGCCGGAGGCGCTCAGGCCTCCTGGACTCCTTCCGGCGCCAGGACCCCTCGGACCCAGGACGCAAATGTTCTCGGCCGCCCCAGGGGAGGCGGACGACTGTTCGACCGAAGCCATCCACTTCTGGTCCTGGAAGAGGCAAGGGAGGTAGGCCGTGGAGGAGAGGGTAGAGACGTTCGAGCCGCTGGTCACGGAGATTCATCCCGCGGCAGAAGCTTCGGTGCTCACGCTGGCGATACCGGACCCGGTGCTGCCGGCCGGGCTTGTCCGGCTAAATCGTACCGGCCGTGAGGCACGAAACGCCCTGCTTGCTTCTGGCCTCCTGGCCCTCGTTTCGCTCGTGCTCCTCACCGTCCTTCTGCTAACCCGCGGAACAGTGGCCGAGGTGGTGTGGCAGGAGGAATCCCAAAGTATACAAAGTGTACTTGTGGAGGCCCCGTGAAGCTGGGAATCGACACGCTCCGAAGGCTTCTCGGCTACGGTGGGGTCGCTGCGCTGGCCGTTACCGTGTCTTCAACGCTAGTTCTTGCCGTGGCGCTCTTCATCAAGGTCCGGGAGCCTCGCCCTGTGGTCCTCGTCCCGGGACTCGACCGTCCACGCGCCGTCCTCCCGGGCCGGGTCCCGGATACCCTCGCACGCGACTTCGCGATCGATTTCGCCGTCGCATTCGAGAACTACTCGCCGGCGACCGTGGAAGCGGGGGCGAAGTTCCTGAAAGGCCGGATCGCTCCTCCCACCTTCCAGCAGTTCTCGCAGGTCCTGGACAAGCGGCAGAAGCTCGTGAGCGAGACCGGGATGGTGAGCCAGCTCCTCGTGCCCGATCGCGCGAGGGCCGAGGTCCGGCGCGAGGGGGAGCAGATGGAAGTAATTTTCGCGGCGGTCCGCAGGGTTTACGTGGGAGACCGTCTCAGCCAGGAAGGGCGCCTTGCCTATCGCCTGGTCCTGGTCCCGCAGGAGCCCACGCGGGAGAACCCGACGGGACTCTACGTGCTTGGACAATCCACCAAAGTTGAAAGCCCGAAGGGAGCGAGCGATGCACCCCGGAAATGACAGGCAATCTCGGGCCAAGATCCTCGCACGAGCGCTCGTGGATGGAGCGCTGCTTCTTGCTCCCGGCGCCCTTGGACTCGCGCTCATCTTCGCCGTCTCAAAATCTCTTTCGGGTGCGGCGACGCCGGACGAAGGCCGGGCTGCCGTGCCGCCCGTCTGCAGCGGCTGGCACCGGGGAGACGGCGAGTCGCGTGCGTTCGACCTCGCTCGGACCGAGCAGGGGTACAAGGAGTTCAAGGATGCGCTCTCCCAGTCGCTCTCGAAATCGCTGAAAGACCAGAAGGCCTTGGCGGGCCCGACCGGTTACGACTCCGGCCTCGCGGCCTGTACGAGGGGCACGGCGCGGCGAGTGACCCCGGCGAAAGCCCTGCCGGACAGTCTTCGCGGGCGACGCCTCTGGTTCTTCGCCGCCGGGGGAGGGAGGGCCCCCAGGGTTCCGAAGGAGGCCCTGGAAGATCCCGACACGGTCCTGCTCATCACGAAGGTCGAGAAACCGGAGGACCTACCCAGAGTGTCGAAGGTCATCGGGAGACCCGCCAGCCTGGCGCCGAGAGGACTTGGGGAGGCGCTCGGCGTGCGCTGCGTCCCTGCCCTGGTCACGATCTCAAAGGAAGGAGAGGTGGAGATTCATGAGGACCCGTAGTCTGGCGGTGCTCGCGCTCCTCGCGGGTCTCGGAAGCCCGGCGCTTCCGCACAGTCGCACGGATTCGGAGCGCCTTCCCTACGAAGGGACGCTTTCGATCACGGCCACTTACGGGCTTGTGGACGTGACCTGCATCCTCTCCTCCTGGAGAATCCTGGGAACCCTCGCATGCCCGACTCCCGAAGGCGGGGTGAGGGTGTGTCTCCTGGTCGAGAACGCTTACCCGACAGGAATCCTCGAGGTCGTGAGGCAGGAATACAGGTCCCACTACGGTGAGATGACCGGGGTACTTTCGGCTCTGCAGCCCGCGACCGCGACGGGAAGGTCGGGAAGCGGGACGGCTCGGACCGGTGGAGGTGATGCACTCCAGTTCTCGGAGTCGCGGGTCTATACGTTCGTTCCAGACCTGGGTCTTTCGAATTCCCAGATTCCCCTCGCCATTCCGAGCAGTCAGGATTTCCAGATCGATTACATCAGCGAACTGGACGGGTGGGGTTGGCGGAATCCCCTTCTTGAAAAATTCGTCGCCCCCGAAAGCGTGCTGTCCGGGCTCAAGTCCTGCGACCACCTTCCGGACTGCATGACCTGTGCCGGCCGCTGGTGAAGCTATTTTCCGCGCGTGGGCGCGATCGAGCATCCGAGCCAGGTGACCGGCGCCCACATGCAGGCCCTCCGGGGCGGACGGGTGGCTTCCATGCCGACAGGTCGGGTCGTACTCACCACCTACTCCTATGAACCGAGGACCGGCCATTACATCCAGATGCTCCGGCCGTCCTACCGGACCTGCCTCTCGATCGGGTCCCCCCTCATCTCGCTCTGGGAAAAAGAGGCGGGAAGCTCTTACGGGGCCTATGCCTTCCTTCACTACGGGATTTTCATGGCCTGCAACGGGTGCCTTCCCCCCATTCTGGCTCCCGCGCGGCCCCCGATCTGATGGGCGACGAGGGACTCCTATGTTCGCACCGATCCTGAATTGGGTCTTGGGTCCGGGTCGTTCGTGGGAAAAGCCAGGGCCAGTCACCGCCCTGGCGGAGAGCATTACCACATCGCCTCGCAGGCGGGAGATCCTGGTCGAGATCAGCGATCTCCTGATCGGCATCCCGAAGGAGGATCGTCCGGACCTGGTCGATCAGGCGGCCCACCGGCTGGCGCTCTACGTGGTCGATCTCCCCGGAAGCGAGAAGCATCATCATCGGGAGCCCTACGGGCTTCTCGATCACTCGCTTGAAGTCGCCCGTGCCGCTACCCGTGAACTGGTCCGGCCGAGCTTCCGGGTATCGGAAGATCCGGCCGCGAATTACCGGGAGCAGCCCATCTGGGCCTATTCGGGCTTTGTCCTGGGGCTCCTTCATGACGTGGGGAAGGTGCTCGATCTTGAGGTTGTTCTGCCGGGGGGGACTTCTGCGTGGAATCCCCTCTCAGAACCCCTCTCTTCGTATCTCGCTCGGGAGGGACGAAAATCGAGCGGCTCGGAGACATGGCGCTGGACGAAGGGGCGGGGGCTGAACGGCCATGTCTGGAAAACGGAGGCCCTGACGCCCCTCGTTCTTCCCCTTCGTTCGCGGGATTACCTCGGCCACCGCCTTCCCCAGCTCCTCCGAGTCTTCTCGGAAGCCTATAAGGGCGGGAAGGAAGACTGGAGGCACGGCCCGGCAGGACGGGTGGTCGCCTCGGTGCGTGATGCCGATCAGGCCCATGTCGATGCGGATCGTCGCTCCAAGGACGCCCAGGAAGAGCCCCCGCAGGCGTCCTATGTCTCCCCAGCCGGGGATGCTGTCGCAACCCCGCCAGATTCCAAGGCCCTCGAGAACGCCCCGCATACGGACTTACGGAGGCCTCCACCGGTGATCCAAGCCGGCGAGGACATGAAACCATCCGGACCCCCATCCCGACTTGGAGCCGATCACGGTCACCCCGAGAGCCCGAAAAGGTCAGTCCCTGAAGATCGGGCGAAGATGGAAGACCCGGGAGGGGGGGCAAGTGCCATCACATCCCGGAAAGTTCCGGAGCGAGACCGGCGAATTGACGTCGAACTCCAGCCCGCCCGGCTCGTCGAATCCATCCAGAGCTGGGTCCGCTCCGGGAACTTTGCCAGGAACAGTTCGCGCGGCGAGCTTATTGTCCGGCAGGACCATCTTTGGCTGCGGTATCCCGATGCCTTTATCAGCCTCCTTCATGGGAACGGGATCAGTTGGTCGACCAAGGTGGCCGAACGGCTCCTCTCGGTCCTCCTCAAGCTCCCCCTTGTGGAACCGGAAAATCCGAGATCGGCCCTTGTCTATGCGTTTCTTGAGCCCCGGGACGAGAGGCCGACCACCTTTGTCCGGCTCCGCTCCCGGGGTCTTCTCCCCGAGAACGAGCTGGCGGGTCTCGGATTCTGGCCTTACGAAGTGCGAGTGCAGCCGACCGCGATCCCACGCCAGCAGGAGCTGCCCTTCAGGCAGATTCAGGGGGGGAGGTCCTAAGCGATGTTCGCTTACCGCCCGCGTGTCCGGTTTCTCCTCCTGCTTTTCACTGCCTGTTGCCTCGAAGGAGCCATCCTTTCGCACGGTCGAGAGACCGACCTCCCCTATGGGAGGGTTGCCGGCCCGATCATGGCATCTGCGCTTCTCTTGCTCAGCGTTTTGGGCGGGACCATTTTCTTCCGGTACCGGAATCTCTGGCGTACCTTGACCGGGGCGGAGCAGCTGGTGATCCCGGTTGAAAAGGTCCCCATGAAGGAGGGTCACACGTTCGTCGCGCGGGGATTCGAATGGAAGGGCGAGCACGTCGAACGGCTCCAGGCGCTCCCTCTAGCGGGCGTTTCGGTTCCCACCGAGAAGAAGGATAAGCTGGCCGGGAATGCCATGCTCCAGGGAGTAGGCGGCGGTAAGGTGACGGATCTCTATATCCCCGATTCCCTGCTCAATCAGCACCTCTTCGTGCTCGGAGCCCCCGGAAGCGGGAAGACGCGCTTTCTTGAGCTGCTGATTGAGCAGGCAATCGCCCGTGGAGAGGCGGTGGTGGTCATCGATCCGAAGGGCGACGAGCGGCTGCTCGACCGGACCTTCGATTCGGCGAATCGTCATGGTCGGGCCTCCGCCTTCCGGACGTTGGCCCTTCCCTACCCTTATCAGAGCGTGAGGTATAACCCGCTCCTTCACTACAGCCGCCCGAGCGAGATCGCCGACCGGATCGCCCTCGTCCTTCCCCGCGAGGGGAAGAGCGAAGCGTTCCGCGATTTCGCTTGGGACATCGCGAACGTCATCGCGAGTGCCGTCCACCTGGCCGGCGAGGAAATGACCCTCGCCAAGCTCAATCTCTACTGCTTCCACGACACCTGGGAACTGGTCCGGAAGCTTGTCCACCGTTTCTGCCCGAGTGCTCCGGATACCACGGACCCCATCATCCTTCAGGACAGTTACCAGACCTACTGTCTCCGGAACCAGACGACCCTCCCGGAACTCGATGCCCTGATCGGCATTGCAACCTTGAAGCCCGATCACTTCGCCAAGATCTCAAGCGCGCTCCGGCCCATCCTGGGGAAGCTGACCACGCGGGGTATCGGCTACCTCCTTTGCCCCGGGGACATCGAGGCCCCGGAAGGCACGACTCGACCCGGCGGGGTTGAGGAATTGAGCTGGGAACAGGTCGACTCGAACCGGCTGATTGTCTATTTCTTCCTCGGATCTCTCATCGGCGAGGACACGGCAAGCGGCGTCGCCCGCATGGCGCTCGCGGACCTTCAATCGCTCCTCGGCAGAAAATACGCCTACCAGGATCCCTCCCGGTTCTCCCGGATGACCGTCGTGGTCGACGAGGTGGCCGACGCCCTGGCTGCGGAGAGCGTCAACATTCTGAACAAGGCACGTGGCGCAGGCCTCTCCATGATCCTGGCCGGCCAGTCGATCGCCGACCTTGAGGTGGCCCTCCGGAGCCATTCCGATGCCCGCCGGGCGTTGGCAAACGTCGGAAGTTTCGTCAGTCTTCGAGCGGCCAACCCCGAAGATGCCAAGTACTTCAGCGACAAGTGCGGATCTCGGCCGCTCCGGTTTGTGTCGGACGGGGAATCCTACGAGCCGGCCCTCTTCTCAAGCGGGCGTTCGAACATCGACGACTTTGCCTACCGGAGTTCGCGACAGACCGGGGTCAGGAACGAGCACCTGGTCCCGCCGTGGGCGCTGGATGAACTTGGGCGGTTCCACTTCTTCGGCACTTGGGCTGGGCAAATCTATAAGGGAGTCCTGCCTCTCCTTTCGGATCCCGCCCCCACCATGTCCACCCGCCTGAAGGAAGGCCCGTCACAGGAAATGGAAGAGGCGATTCCACCTCCCGCTCCCCCAAAGACGGTGGAGACCAAAGCCGCATGATTGGGAGCTTCTTCCGAGTCCTATTCCTCGCGGTCCTGGGGCTCGCCGTGTCGTGGGCCGGTTTCCTTTTCTTCCCGGCCATGTCGAGCAGCACCTCCGCGAGCGATGAGGCAGGGTACCTCGATTCGTTCTTGCGTCGTTCGACTCCTACTGAGAAACCCAAGGCCGAAGCGGACTCTTTCAAGCTTGATGCTCTCCTCCCGGTCGGCGTACCCGCACTCCAATCTGCAGAAAAGCTGATGGCTAGACGCCTCGCCGTCTCCCGAGACCTCCTTCCCTTCTGGGTCGTCTTCCTTGCCATCTCCATCCTGGCCGGATCCCTGCTCAGGGAGCGCCTGCACCAGGGCAATTCCTACGCTTCACCCACCCTTTCATTTATCTGCAAGCGCTTCGGCGAAGCGTCGCTCATCGTTTTTTTCCTCTGGAGTTTCGCCCCCGTTCCTCTGCCCTACTGGGTTTTTTATCCCGCACTCCTTTCAACTATGGTTGCCACCGTGGGCTATGTGGCCAATCTTCCGCTCAGGCTGTGATCCAATGGGGATGAATTACTGTGCGTTTTGGGCCGAACCTGTCGGATATCACGTGCCTCTCTAGGGGGAGAACGGCCAAGAATCGCGCCCTAAGACAGGTCGGGCCAAAAACGCCCGGAAAGGCGGTCGATGTCGAAGCCGGAGGAGGGAAAGATGGCCAGCGGATTCGAGGGCGCTGCGGAATGCCAGGCTAGGTTTTACTTCTCGGATCTCGCCTCCTGGGTGAAGGATCTCCACTCCGCCCACCTGTCAATTACCTCCGCCTTTTCCTCCCTCCTCAAGGAATACGAGACGGTCTTCCCGTCTTCTGGGCTCCAGCTTTACCCCCGTAATCGCCCCCTCCACGGCCCAACGGCGCTTTATTGGGGCGAAATCGTCACCCTCAGGGTCAGGTCAAGGTTGGGCAGGCTTGAGTCCAAGAAAGTGGTCCGCCATTTGACCGGCGGGTTCCAAGTGGGTTGGGTCTTCACCCTGGCCAAACGGAGCGATATGTCGAGTCGCTTCCTCGACTTCGACCGTCGGCGACTTGCACTCAATCTGGCCAGCAGGTCCGTTCTGTCCGCGCTCAATCACCTTAGGACTGCGACCACGAGAAGGTTTCCCCCAACCTTCCCGCTCACGGTTCCCTCCGGACTCGACCCCGACCTCCGTCGGCAGGTGCCGGAGATGCCCGCCGATCTCCTGCCCATCGGGCTACCCTCGAGGCTCATTCAGTTCCTCCGGTCGGGATGGATCTCGGCCTTTTCGCTCGCGCTTGCCGAGGAAGAATGCTGCGAATTGGCACTGGAAATCGCAGAGAATCCATCGGCCAAGGGCCTGAAGCTCGACCTTTCCGATCGCAAGAAGAAAAGTGTCCGCCGGCATGTCCGGTGGGTGAATACCCGGACGGGCGAATTGTTCTCGAAGCTTACCTACCGGTTGATGCGTACCCTCCACCTCCCGGAAGGAATCGGACCTGTCGTTAGCCTTAAGGAGCGGAAACGCCGAAGGCTCGAGAAGGCGTTCGCCTTCTCAGGGGAGTCCCTGGACTCCATTCGGAGGAAGTGCGAAGCGGCGCAGATCGCCGTTTCTTCCGGTCTGGCCGAAGCCAAGGTCATCCTCCTTCCGGCAGGTTTACAGAAGGAATCCTCATCGTTACCCGTGGCAAGCTGACTGGTATGATTGCCGCAAAACGGGGAGCAGACTATGGACAGCAATCAGCTTCTTAACGGGGATAAGTTTGAAAGCATCGTCCTGCGTGAAGCCGCGGACAAGCTCAATTTTATCTGGCGGCTGGCCTATGCCTACCAGCCGCCCGAGCTCCTTCGATTCCTGGATACGTTGGCCAGCGAGTTGGCCGAGCGGAGAGAATTCCTAAAGACTTCGCTCGAATCCTATGGAATTACCCCTGGCCAATAGGGGTCGCCGCCCCGCGGTCGCGGCTCTGATCAGGCGGCACGTTTCTGGGTGACTTGTGCCAATCGAAGGGATGACCCCGTCGGCCGAGTCTTGGGCCACGAGGAGAAGTCGCCGGTCAAGATTCTTCTTCGAGCGCCCACCAGCGCCGCTCCTCCCAGTGCCAGAGCATCGGTTGGTTGGGGTATCGAGAGTTTGTCCAGCGCTCGTCGGCTGGAAGCGAGTCAAAGTAAGTCTTGTACTCCTCCCGGATGACCCAATGAATGGGTGCATTGAGGTCAATCTCGGAGCGATGCCGGCCCATGGCTAAGAAAGGGTATCTTAAGCGCAGGTGATTACGGTGCGATCCACGAAGATCAACGGGAGAGACATCCCGATCTTGCCCGGGGAGGCGATCGGAGTTTCGTTCGCTCCTGGAAGCCCGTATCCGGGGGACGAGGGGAATTGGAGCTACTGGACTCTATTCAAGGATTACAGGGGCATAACCGGTCGCTGGAAGGGTGATGATCCTGGCGAACGCTTTCGGCGGATGGAAGGAGATCCGGTACACGCGGATGCGTGGTCATTCGCCTGTGTCGCAACCACCCTTCGGCCAGCCACACGGAAGGAAGTGGAGTCCTGGTTGGATACCCACCTAATAGAGGCAGCGTATGCGGGCACCTTCCAGCAAGGCTCCATGTCAGGGAAGGTTGTCCAGACGCCGGACGGCTATCGCCTGGAGTGAAAAAGTCAGTCCTGTGATTGTTATGCGATTGGAGTTGAGGGACGAATAGATTCCCCTTCAAGACCCAATGCAGGATTCCGGATGAAATCTCGATGGCGCTTCGGGCTGATCGGCATGTACGTCGTGCTGAGCATGCTCGGCGCTTGGCTGGCGATGGTGCGCCGCTCCAAGATTGTCGGACCCGGATTATTCGGTGCGGGGCTCGTTTGCTTCCTCATTCATTGGCTGCTGGAGCGTCGCGAGGCCAAGCAAGAAGGGGCATCGCAAAGGGAATGGTTGAAGAGGATTCGCGCAATCGCGGACGATCTTTCGCTCGATGGCTATGGGATTCCCAACAAGGACGAACTTGCCTCATACCATGATGCCGCTGGTCGTGCCGCCGTGCTTTCGGCGCTGGAGGCCCTTCCTCCAGGTCGTCGTTCGCTGCTCGAAGCAGCGCGAAGGATAGAGCCAGATGCCCAGTGGGACTGACCGTCAGGCACTGGAATGGCCGAAGCCCCAAGTGTGGGGCCGTTGGATTCGTGCATGAATATTGAGTACTTTCACGAAGGCTCTGATGACTGCCCTCTAATCCTCATCTATGGCACCGAGCAGGGTTCCTGGCGCGCCCTCCAGGAGGGAATCCGGTCACTCCTCGAGGGCAAGATCAAGGATCTGGCGATCCATGAATTGTCGGGATTCGTCCCGATAGATGGCTGTCAGCTTGTCGCGAAGTTAGGGACTTGGAATTCGGGAATTAAGCGGATTGGAGCAGGCAATATTTTCGAATGTGTGTTGACCAAGATTTGGTGGGATAACAACGAGGGCCTTATCGATCCTTTCTCGACGAAGACCGGGGTAGGGGGTTTCCAATTCCTCGAAGCCGGCTCCGGAAATATTGGCCTGATTATCTCGACTTTCAGAGGCTGGTAATAGCTGTGCCTCTCTGTATCTATTGTCATGAGCGGGAAGCGAATTCCGAGGAGCACGATGTTCCCGCAAGTCTCGGACAATTCCAAGGGCACAATCTGCTGCTTGGGCGATTGTGTGTGCCCTGCAATACCGGAGGCCTGTCGAAGCTAGACGGAAGGGTGGCCCGCCGCGGTCCCGAAGGGTTCTTCCGCCTCCTCCTTGGGGTACAGGGTAGGGCCCACCACCAGAAGAAATCGCCCTTCTATGGTCGCGACTATGGAGCGGGCCCCATGCGAATTCTTGCACCGTTGCCTGAAGCGAATGATCCGGAGTACGAGGTGTTTTGGGAGGTCCTCCCTGGAACGGCAGCTGCTCCAGAGATGCGGGAGCTTAGGCAAATCGTCGTGCGGGACGCGGAAGGTAAGACCTACCCGATTGTCGTCGAGGAATGGCTGAAGACCTCGGACTCGCTTGAGCTTGTCCTTGCGGAGCGAGGGCTTTGCGAATCCACGCTCGACAGGATGATCGCCGCGCCAGAGGAGCAGGGGTGGCTTGAAAGGGTCTGTGAAAAGCTCCGTCGACCAGAAAACGCAGGCCCCGTCGTATGGAATGTTCCACTTCATCCCCCGATCCGGGCGGCGTGCACACTGGAGTTCGTCCAAGATGCCCTTTACTGGAGGGGGATCGCAAAAATTGGTTTTCATTACGCGCTGAAGGTGTTCCCTGAGTTTTCGGGGGATGAACCGGGCTTTCTGGGAATCAAGCGATTCATCCAGCATGGAGAAGGGGACTGGAGGCCGTTTGTAAGCGAGACCTTAGATGACCCACGTTTCAGATTGGGCACTTGGCGTCCTAGTCTAAATCGCGCGATGCACGTCATCGGGGCCGACAAGCGGAATCGGCAACTTAAGGTCGATATCCGGTTCTTTTGGATGCCTGAGTATGAACCCCCAACGTTGACTGTGAAGATTGGCGATCACGACCACGTAATCTCGCATCGGGACAGAATTGGCGACCAGTATGTGTTTTTCTGGCCTGAACCCAGGAGGGGTGAGCACGATGGATTCGTCGACCACATAAACTTTCCAATGTTCTAGGAATAAATGTGGAGATTCTGAATGACACTGGATAGCACAAGAGCGACGTGCTACATGTGCGAGGAAGTAGAGACTTCTCGAGAGCATGTCCCTCCTAAGTGTTTATTCCCCGAACTCAAGGACCTTCCCGAAGGCAAAGACTTGAGGAAGAATCTCGTCTCGGTACCGTCGTGTGACGAGCATAACTCCCAGAAGTCAAAAGATGATGAGTACCTCCTGTATGTGCTTGTCTCATGCCATTTGACGAATCAGGCTGGACAGAAACTGGCTGAATCAAAACTCTCAAGGGCCATTCGGAGGAATCCTTCCCTCATGAAACGGCTCCTGGAGCATTCGGCTCCGGCAGTGATCAAAGATGCCCAGGGCACATTCGAGACAATACGGGTGGAGTTTGACGGACCCAGATTCCAGTCAATCGGAGAGAAGATTGGTAGGGCGCTATATTTTCATCATTTTCGGCAGAAGTGGGTCGAGCGGATCAAGTTCGTTTGTAACTTCACGTTTCTTGTGAGTGGGCCAAATGCGCAAGCCGTGAACCAGGACTTGTCAGTTATCAATGGTTACGCCGACAAGCTCTTCGCCGCCGCTCCTAACCATGGTGAAAACCCCGAAGTCTTCACCTACAACGCGCTTACAGATGAGCGATCCGGCCAGGTCGTGATCCGAGCAAACTTCTATGGAGAAGCCAGGATGACGATTCTCTTCCTCCAGAATGCCGAGCCATTTCCCCATAGTGCGGAATGAGTACAACACCCTTCAGTCTCATTCGCTTGGAAGGCTCCACGGGCAATGTAGTAAAGGCGCACCGTTCTCGGCAAATGTGGTGTACCGAAGCTGCTGCTTGACGCGCTCGACTGCCATAAGATCGTGCGCACGAGGGTCACCGGCATCAGCTAACTCTAATTGGCGAAGAGGAACACGAAGGTCCGTTTCAGGCCACCCGGCTTTCCGTAAGGAGGTCGCGTTCAAGTACACCACTGGAATCATGACTTTCGCTTTACGGGCGGCGAAAATCCGATGTGTTCCCATCCACGCGATGTACCTCATTCCGTCCCTATGGACAAGGAGTGGCCGGCCCTTCCAACCGTCACTCCACATCCGGGCGACCAATTGGGAGGTGTAGTCGGGATTGAACTCGGGGTGTGGAGGATCGACAATTGCTGGATCGACATCCTCGTCAGGGGGGAAATTATCCACGGCCACCTAGTCCACCGGACTATTTTACTTCTCCCAAGGTTCTCTTGAAGAATCGGAGCTATTGTAGAACGTAGCTATGCGGGAACTAAACCGTGCTGCCCACCGGGCCAGGGTTTGTACCACCGGTGTACCATCCGGATGGCCTTTTGAGGGTTTTGAAGGATCTTGGAGGACTCAGCTGTCGAAACGATAAAGGAGGCCCTGGGGGGCATTTTGAACCCTCCAGGGCCATTTCCGACTTCTCTGGACTTCTCTGTCTTTCACCCTTAAGACGGTTTGCAAAACCGTTATTCGTCGGTTCAAATCCGACCGCCACCTCCATCTCCCTCCTGCGTGGACGGTTACGATGGGTCTCCGGAACAACGGCTTTTGGTACCACCGGTGTACCATGCTTTCTGGCCAAGTACGGGAAGATCAATGAAGTGAGCTTGCCATGGCTCGGATGTCGCGATTCTCGAAAATAGGACCTGAGCTTCCTTCTGTTTCCCTCACGACAACTTCCACCATGGCTCGGGCCAAATCGTCGGCCCGAATGACCTGGTGAGGGAACAATACCCGAAACACGGGGGAAATCCCGCGCAAGGCGCGGTAGCTGAAATTCGGCTTCCTCCGCGGCTCTACGGGATAGATGTACGCGGGACGGAAGATAAAGATGCCGGGGAATCCCCCCGCTTGGAGTCCTTTCTCGGCTGACCCGTTCCCGTTCGCCTGGACACCGGGGTGCACCGAGGTCGACCAGCTACCATGATAGCGGTTAGGACCCCGGAAGCGGCCGCGGCTGGCCTGGCCGGCGGCGCCCCCCCTGGCCCCGCCCGGGGAGCGCGCCTAGCGTGGGTGGGCAAGGCGCCGGCGATCCTCCGGGAGGATGCGGAGAAGTTCCTCGAGTGGTGCCAGAGGAAACACAGCCCGGCTCAAGAAAAAGCCACCTCCCCTCTCGAGCAGGCCCCTCCCGCCCTGTCACAAACTCATCGCCGAAGTTGAGCTGAGTCGCCTCGGGCCCCGTCGCGGGGCGGGCAAACGCGATCGGGTGCCCGGAGGCGTCTCAAGCAAAATCTCAGGCGAGAGTCGAATCGACCAGCGCGAGCGTCCCGCGCTTGACGACGACGTCGACACTCGTGATGCCCAGCATGTCGCGAAGCTTGTCGGCGGCGACGTTCTTCATGGGACCGGGATTCGATGCCTCGCCCGGCTTGGGCTGGGGGAAGGCCAGCGAGCGGGCCGTATGAAAGGTGATGTTCCCTTCCACCTTCTGCATGATCTGGTGAATGTGTCCGTTGAGCACGGTCACCGAACCGAAGCGCCGGAGGTCCTGGAGTGCCTGCGCGGAGTCGTCGGTGCCCCAGCCCCACTTCTCATGAATGGTCCAAAGGGGCATGTGGGTGAAGACGACGACGGGGGTGCTGTCTTTGACCGGCTCGAGGTCTTTCTTGAGCCATTCGAGCTGCTCGGCTCCCAGGTAGCCCAGGCCGCTGGCCCTCAGGTTGACGACGTTGACCAGGCCCACGAAGTGGACCCCCGCATGGTCGAAGCTTCGCCAGCCCAGTCCCTTGGTCCCCTTTCCGTAGCGCTCGAGGTAGGGCTTGGTCTCGTCGCTTAGGACGTCGTGCTCGCCCGGGACGTAGTGAACCTCCGATTTCAGTCCCTTGAGCACCTCCGCCGCCGCGTCGAACTCGGCGGGCTTGGCCAGGTGGGTGATGTCTCCCGTGTGAAGAACGAAAGCCGGGGCATTGGGGAGGGCGTTGATCTTCTGGATCGCCTCCCGGACGGTCGCGGCGGGATCTTTGTTCGGATCCTTGCTGAAGCCAATGTGGGTGTCGCTGATCTGGACGAACATGAAGTCGGCGCTGCGGCCGCCCTCGGCGCCGGCGTCCTGTCCGAAGGCCCGGGAGGACAGCACGCCTCCCGACACGGTCCAGACCAGGCCCGTGCCCGCCCAGGCCGCGCACTTGAGAAAACCGCGGCGGTCGACGCCGTCGCGGAGGGCCCCTTGTCCTTCGTTCACTGGAAATCTCCTAAATAAATCCGATCACTTGACCACGATGACGCCTGTCATATGAGGATGGAGTTTGCAGAAGTAGGGGTATGAGCCCGGCTCGACGAAGGTGAACGAGTAGGCCTGCGCCGTGTCGAGGACTCCCGAGTCGAAACGCTTGGGCTTCACGGAGCTGGTGGCCGTGTGGGGCTCGTCGTCCTTGTTCACCCAGGTGACCTTGGTCCCGGGGGAGACGGTCAGCGTCTCCGGCTCGAACTTGAAATCCAGGATGGCGACGCCCTGTTCGAGGACCGCAGCGGTCTCCGCCACCTTGGGATTCACCGATGACCCTGCGACGCCCGGAGAGTCGAGCCGGTGTGTCGTTCCCTGGGACTCCTCCCGGGAACAGGAGGGGCACCCGTTGTCACAGGAGGTCTGGGACCCGAGCCCACCCAGAAGAACGACGCCGAGGAAAACGACCCGGAGAGAGGTGTCTGGCAGACGGTTTTCCTTCATTCCGGAGCTCCCGGTCGGCCGGGTGGGGACAGGGCCCGATGACGGGGACCCACCCATGCGGTGTCCGAGGTTCTCAAAGCTCGTCAATCCGCGCATCGTTAAGCGTTCCATTCGTCGTAGCAACACCGAAGGGATGCCGACTTCCGGAAGAAATCGACCTCATCCTCAAAATCCAGCCGAGTCCTTCCGCACCTACCGAAGGCTCAAGCCCTCCGGCCAGGTCGCGCCCTGATCGATCCACCTGCCGATCCGCTCGATGTCGGAAGGCGGAAGCGGCTCGGCCTTTTGAGGCATGCGATTCGCGGCATCCTTTTCGAGGAGGAGAAGATAGAGGTGGCTTCTCTCTCGATGGCCGGGAACGAGGCACGGCCCGTCCTCGCCTCCTTTCTGGAGGGCCTCCTTGGAATCGAGCCGCAGATGGCCCTTCTGCTTGGTCGGACCATGGCACTGGAGACACGCGACCTTAAGGATGGGTGCGACCTCGAGCCGAAAGTCCACCAGGCCGTCCGGAGAAGCCCTGGTCGGAGCAGGCTTGGGGGTGAAGACCCCGAAGAGATGGTTCTGGCCAAAGACCATTTCCCCGCCCAGAAATCCGGTGGAGAGGACGAGGAACGCTCCGACCCCAAGCGCGATCCGGCCGCCCCAGCGGGCGCGAGGCCGAGTGCGACCCATCGCCAGGAGCGTCGCGGACAGGGCGGCGGCCACGGTCGCGCCAAGCCCCAACCCCGCGTGAAGATCCACGAGAGGACCTTCCCTGCCTTCGTATCCCTTAAGAAGAAAGCCGAGGATGCAGGCGGATCCGGCGGCTGGAGCGGCAAGGCGGGTGAGCAGGACAGTCGTGGACGAAAGGTCCTGCGCCCGCCGCAGGATCTGGGCGGCTTCCAGGAGCGCGGCGACTGCTAGAAGCGCGATCGGGAAATGGACCAGAGCCGGGTGCATCCATCCCAAAAACCCGCCGACCGTGTGAAGGGTAATGTTCATCGGTCTGTCCTCGAAAGAACCCCGGGAGGACCGTCATCACGTGAGGCATCTCCAACCTGCCCGACTCGAGACGGACTCCAAGCCGAGCGGGAACGGCATCGTGGTTTGGGGGCTGGCCTACTTCTCCTTGGCCAGCACGAACAGGGAATCGGGCATGTCCTCGTTGAACTCGTACTCCTGGAAGGTCTCGGTGGCCGTACCGATCGCCTCCGATCGCAGGATCCTTCGGAGGACCTTGTAGGAGGCCGAATCGTACCAGAGGGTGACCGAGACCGCTCCCACGGTGTAGGAGAGGACGTGGGCTCCGGGCATGGGCGGATTCGCTTTCAGGTCCCGAATCGGTTCCCGAGCACCCAGGTCGACGACGGCGGGCCAGGAGGAGAGGGTGCCCGCGTGGAGGAACCATTCCGTGAGGCCCGGGGCGATCGACTTGGCTCCCATTTCTTCGGCGCTCACTTCAATTCCATGGCGCAGGAGGCAGCGCTCCATCCGCGTCCCGTCAGAAATCACGCGAGCCTCCGCTTCCGGGACGCCGCGGGTGTCCCGGGAAGCCCATTCCTTCACGGACAGATTGAGCTTGTTGCCCTGCTTCAGGAAGACGACGCCGGTCTTCCGGGGCAACGCTCCCGGAGCGGCCGCGGACGGGGCAGGGTCGGGCTCGAGGGTAAACTTGATGCACGCGGTCTCCGAATGCTCCAAGGCCTCTCGGATCTTCTGAAGGGCCTGCTGGGGGGGAACAGGGGCTGAGCCCCGGAACGGCTTCGACACGATCGAGAGGACGAACGCGAAGAGCGCCGCGGCTGCGAGGGCGACCACCCAAGACCTTCGCCGTCCTAGCCCGGTCTTCCGATTGGGAATCCTCCCTTCCACGACACGATCCCAGAACCCTTCGGGCTCGGGAGCGGGGCGGAAGCTTCGGAGGACGTCTTCGATGTTACTCATTGGTATTGCCCAGTTTCTCTTTGATGAGCGCCAACCCCTTATAGTAGCGATATTCGAAAGTTTTCTCGGACACGCCCGAGATGGCCGCGCCGTGAGCGATGGAGACGTCGCCCCAGATCTTGAGCACCACGGCCTCCCGCTCTTCCTGCGGCATGTCCAGAAGCACGGCTTCGATGCGCTTCCCCATCTCTCCCATCTGGGCGGTCTTCTCCGGATCATCGGTATCGGGCTCGAGGAGCGAGGAATAAGCTCGTTGGGCGCGCGTCCGGGACCTTAGCTCGTTCAGCGCCTCGTTTCGGACGGCCCGGAAGAGGTAGGTTGCCTCTCCTTCGGCCGGCGGAAGGATGCCCGACGAGAGAAACCGGACAAACAGCGCCTGGAGAATGTCTTCGGCCAGTGATCGGTCCTTCACGATCGCCGTGGCGTAGAGGATGAGGCGCGGGCCGAACCGGCGCCAAATACGCTCCAGGGTCCGCGGTTCTACGATGTCCATGAGCTCCATTCGCCCTGCTAACACCGAAGGGGCGCCGGGTTCCTGAAGAAATCCGAGCTATTCCAGGGTCTCCATCCGGGTCTTCCTGAAAACGATCTCGGACCGGTTTTTATTTACTCCATGAGCCATTCTCCTCGCGGACGTCAATGTTCATCATGAAAAGCAATTAGGAATCAGGAAACCGCTCGCCCTCCGGTGTTACCCCAACAGATGATTCGGCGGCGGGCACTTGTGAGTCATGAGGTCCCCATGATGAAGCACGAAGGCGTCCCCGACGATCGGCTGATCCACCTGGTCGACCACGATCCGGCCTCCCTCCTTTTCCTCTTCGAGGAGTTGACGCGCGCCGGTTTCCGGGTAAATGCCTCGTCGGTCTCCCAGAAGGCGCTCGAATTCATTCGCGACAGGAAGCCAGCGATCGTCCTGTGTAACCTGCACATGCCGGGGATCGACGGCCTCGATCTCCTGGGGGAGGTGAAGCGAACGTCTCCCCAGACGCGGGTGATCTTCATGTCGTCCTGCGGAGACTGGGCGGTTTACGAGGAGGTCCGCCGACGGGGGGCGTTTGATCTTCTTCCGAAGCCCGTCGCCGGCAAGGTTCTTCGGAGAGTCCTGGGGCGTGTCTGGGAACCCGAGGAGGCCGGAGTTAACCCCTCGCCTTCCCACAACTGACCCTGAGGAATTCGATCCTGGGGCTCTGATTTGATATTGACATTTTCCATTATTAGACTTATTCTAAATATGTGGACAAGGACGTAACCGCAGTGCTCCGCCGGAGCGGCATTCACCCTTCCGCCCAGAGGGTCGCCGTTGCGGAGTACGTCCTGGGCACCGAGGAGCACCCGTCGGCCGACGAGGTCTGGGCTCGCGTCAAGCGCCGCTTTCCGATGATCTCGCGCGCGACCGTCTACAACACCCTACACCTCTTCGAGAAGAAGGGACTTCTGAAGGGTTTGGCCATGGCCGAGGGAAAGATGGTGTTCGACCCCCGGACGACGCCCCATCACCATTTCATCGACGAGTCGACGGGCCGCATCTTCGACCTTCCGTGGGAGTCGCTCGAGGTCAAGAACGTCGGGGCCCTTCAGGGCTACTCGGTGGATTCCTACCAGGTGGTCCTCAGGGGGCGGAAGAAGTGAAGGCTGGAGGAGTCTTTTTTCGACAAATGTTAGAAATAGTCTAATAATAGAATAGATCTATTACTGAAGGAGAGACCATGGAAAACGAAAGCAAGTGCCCGTTCACGGGCGGGGCCCGCATCCCGACGTCGGTGGGGGCCATGGCGAACCGCAACTGGTGGCCGAATCTGGTGGACCTCCGCGTTCTCCACCAGCACCCCCCGTCGTCCAATCCGATGGGCAAGCCGTTCAACTACGCCAAGGAATTCATGAGCCTCGACCTGGACGCCGTCGTCAAGGACCTTCATGCCCTGATGACGGACTCGCAGGACTGGTGGCCGGCCGACTTCGGTCACTATGGACCGCTGTTCGTCCGGATGGCCTGGCACAGCGCGGGCACCTACCGCGTCGGCGACGGCCGCGGCGGCGCCGGAGCCGGCCAGCAGCGCTTCGCGCCCCTGAACAGCTGGCCGGACAACGGGAACCTGGACAAGGCACGCCGGCTGCTGTGGCCGATCAAGCAGAAATACGGCCGGAAGATCTCCTGGGCCGACCTCATGATCCTCGCGGGCAACGTCGCCCTCGAGTCGATGGGCTTCAAGACCTTCGGGTTCGGCGGCGGAAGAGAGGATGTGTGGGAGCCCGAAGAGGACGTGTACTGGGGCCCGGAAGGCAAGTGGCTGGCGGACGAGCGTTACACCGGCGACCGGGATCTAGAGAATCCTCTCGGCGCGGTGCAAATGGGCCTCATCTACGTGAATCCGGAAGGTCCCAACGGCAAGCCGGATCCGCTCGCGGCGGCCAGGGATATCCGCGAAACGTTCGGCCGGATGGCGATGAACGACGAAGAAACGGTCGCTTTGATCGCGGGGGGTCATACCTTCGGCAAGACTCACGGTGCTGGCGCTGCGTCCCTCGTGGGCCCGGAGCCGGAAGCCGCCCCGATCGAGGAGCAGGGCCTCGGCTGGAAGTGCAGGCACGGCGCGGGGAAAGGCGGGGACACGATTACGAGCGGCCTGGAGGTCACCTGGACCACGACCCCCACGAAATGGAGCAATGGTTTTTTCGCAAACCTGTTCGGCTTCGAATGGGAATTGACCAAGAGCCCGGCCGGTGCCCATCAGTGGAGGCCGAGCCATGGCGCAGGTGCCGGGACGGTGCCGGACGCCCACAACCCATCGAAGCGTCACGCTCCCGCCATGATGACCACGGACCTCGCTCTCCGGTTCGACCCGGCTTACGAGAAGATCTCCAGGCGCTTCTACGCGCGTCCGGACGAGTTCGCGGACGCGTTTGCCCGGGCATGGTTCAAGCTGACGCATCGCGACATGGGCCCGAGGGTCCGCTATCTTGGCCCGCTCGTCCCGAAGGAGCAGCTCGCGTGGCAGGATCCGATCCCTGCCGCGAGCCATCCGCCCGTCGAGGAGGCGGACATTGAGGCTCTCAAAGCGAGGATCCTCGCCTCCGGCTTGACCGTTTCCCAGCTCGTTTCGACGGCCTGGGCTTCGGCCTCGACCTTCCGCGGCTCAGACAAGCGCGGAGGAGCGAACGGCGCGCGCATTCGACTGGGCCCGCAAAAGAACTGGGACGTCAACCAGCCGGCCGAGCTCGCGAAGGTACTAAGGACCCTCGAGGGGGTCCAGAAGGAGTTCAACGCCTCCGCCCCGGGCGGCAAGAAAGTGTCCCTGGCCGACCTCATCGTTCTCGGCGGCTCGGCGGCGATCGAGAAAGCCGCGAAGGCCGCCGGGCTGGACGTCCAGGTCCCCAGCACCACGGGCCGCATGGATGCGTCTCAGGACGAGACCGACGTCAACTCCTTCGCCTCGCTTGAACCGACTGCCGACGGGTTCCGCAACTATCTCCGCGGCAAGCATCGTCTGTCCGGGGTGGAGCTCCTGGTGGATCGGGCGCAACTGCTCCGGCTGACGGCGCCCGAAATGACGGTTCTCGTGGGCGGCCTGCGCGTCCTGGGCGCGAACACCGGGCAGTCCATGCACGGCGTTTTTACGACGCGCCCCGGAACGCTGACAAACGACTTCTTCGTCAACCTCCTCGACATGAGCACCGAGTGGCACCCGTCTGGCGGGTCCGAGGGCGTCTACGAGGGGCGCGACCGGAAGACGAAGAAGCTCAAATGGACCGGGACCCAGGTCGACCTCATCTTTGGTTCCCACTCGCAGCTCCGCGCGCTCGCGGAAGTCTATGCATCTGCGGACGCGAAGGAGAAGTTCGTGAACGACTTTGTGGCGGCGTGGATCAAGGTGATGAACGCGGATCGGTTCGACCTGGCTTGATTGCTGACGGAGCCTAGAAACGTAGCAGACCTTTGCGGGTGGCCACAGCGATGGCTTCGGTGCGGCTGAGGACGTTTAACTTTCGGAAGAGAGACTGGGCGTAACTCTTGACGGTAACCTCGCTGATCTCGAGGTCAGAGGCGATCAACTTGTTGGGCTTGCCCAGGGCCAGCAGTCGCAGGACATCCAGCTCGCGAGGAGTGAGATCTCCTGCCGGGAGCCGCTCCGCGAGCTTCGCCGCGACCTCGGCGGGGATGACCGTCCGACCCGCATGCACCTGGTGAATGCAGCGGAAGAGATCCTCGCGCCTCATGTCCTTCAAGAGGTAGGCTTTGGCCCCTGCGCGGATTCCCCGGTAGATGTCTTCGTCGCCGCTGTAGGTCGTGAGCACGATGATCCGGGCATTCGGATCCAGGGCCCGGATCTTCTCGATGGACGTCACCCCGTCCGCTCCCGGCATTTTCAGGTCCATGAGGGTGATGTCCGGCCGGTGCTTTTTCCAGAGATCGGCGGCCTCCTGGCCGTCCCCCGCGTCGGCCACGACCTCCATGTCCGGTTCCTGGCGGATCATGGCGACCAAGGCTTTCCGGACGATGGTGTGGTCCTCCGCGACGAGGACACGGATGATGGGTTTTGCGGACTGGCCCGGAGGATTCTTCTTCCCCGAATCGGAGGCCGAGACGTCGGCTTGCTTTCGTGACTTAGGCATGGCGGGGACCCCCGTTGACATGGGCCTCTCGGGGGTTCTCAAGAACAATTCGGATCTGGGTGCCACGGCCAGGCGACGAATCGACCCTGATCTGACCCCCTAGTTCACCAATTCGCTCTCGCATCCCCAGGAGGCCAAAGCCTTCATGCTCGGCGTTCGGGTCAAAGCCCGAGCCGTCGTCGACCAGGTCGAGTTCGGTCCTGGGGGGGAGAAAGGCGATCTTCGCTCGGAACATCTTGGCGCTCGCGTGCCTGATCGTGTTGGTCAGAGACTCCTGAGTGACGCGGAGGAGACCCTCTTTCCATTCCGCAGGCAAGGGAGGTTCTTCCCCGGACAGATGAACCTCCCCGAGGAGCGCGGTGCCCGAGGTCATCCTCTTGACCAGATCCTCGAGAGCCGACCGCAGGGAGGTGTCTTCGAGCGATTGGGATCGAAGAGCAAGAACGGCCCGGCGCGCGTCGCCCAGGCCGACCCGTGCCAGATCGCCTGCCTGCCCGATGCACTCGGTGGCTCCCGCGAGATCCCGTCGGTCGAGAGCCCCCCGGGCCGCCTCAAGCTGGAGGATGACTCCCGTGAACCCCTGAGCGAGGGTGTCATGCATGTCCCGGGCCATTCGATGCCGCTCGGCATCGACCGCCGCCTCCCGGCTCTGGCGGGAGAGCCGGAGGAGCTGGAGCGCGAGCGTCGCTTGATGCGCGAGCGCCCGCGTCAGGGCGAATTCCTCCGGCCGAAGGCTGCGCCTCTCCTTAAAGCGGATGGTCAGGCACCCGCTGCACTTTCCGGAGACGATAATCGGAACGATCAGGATCTCAACGCATCCCTCAGCGTATTGGCGCTTCAGCGTCGGCCACCGTCCGGATTCTTCCCACACCCAATCGTGCCAGGGAGAATTCGCATCCTCCGCGAACCGCACGCGGATGGGGTTCCCCCGGATGTCGACCAGGACGCAGCGCTTTCCCGTCCGGCAGAAGTCCGTCCATACGGGGTGAGTCTCGGACGGCAGAAGGACCTGCGGGTAGGCCGCCGCCTCGTCCGCCGTGATCAGGCGAAGAACCCCATCGTCGCAGTGGGCCACCGGGCGGACCCGTGTCGACGCGTCCAGGTCGTACATGCCGATGCTATAGGCTCCCAGCTGGCCCGTGATCGTGGTGAGGACGTGCTCCAGGAACTTGTCCGGCCCGGATTCCTGCGCCAGCGAGCTGAGCGTCCTCGTCAGGGTATCCAGTTGCCCGCGCGCCAAGTGCTCGGCGTGCTTCAGATCCTCGATGTCGGTCATGATCCCGAACCATTTGAGGACATTGCCCTCCTTGTCGAGGTAGGGCGTCGTCCGAGACACGAACAAGCGATAGACACCGTCATGCCTCCGGAGCCGGACGTCGACCTCCGCAGGCGCCTTCGATTGGCGGATCTCCTCCCATCGGCTCAGGACCTGCTCCAGATCCTCCGGATGAAATGCAGCCTTCCACCCCCAGCCCTGCGCCTGCTCGGACGATAACCCCGTATATTGGCACCAGCGCCGGTTCACGAACGCGAACCCGTCTTCTTCCGCCGACCAGGCAAGCGTGGGGATCATGTCGAGGGTGAACCGGATCTCGGCCTCGGCGCCCTCCAGATGGCCGGGACAGTCGTCGGGGGAATTCTCCGGCATGGCAATCTCTCCGGGAAAAGGGCGACCTAAAGTCGCGCTCCTGGACTGAGCCTATTCGTTTGGGCGTACCACCACCACCCTTCTTTAGTAGGTATCAAGTTCACCGCCAGGCGGATCGGGCAGGATCCCCTCGAGGAAGAACGGGCTACCTCCCAAAGGAGGGGTCTGTTCCCCTCCGAAGTGACTCTTGTGGGCCGAACTCTATAGGCCTACCCTCCGGCCAGGAGGTTAAGGACCATGACGACACATCTCTCAATCTCAGGCCCGGAGGCCGCCGACCGCTTGGCCATCCGCGAGCTGGTCGATGCCTATTCCCACTGCGCCGACCGGCGGGATGCCAAGGGGCAAATGGCGCTCTTCACGAAAGACACCCACTTTGTGGTCTACATGGACGCCAAGTCCTCGACCCCGTCCATGGAACTGAATCGGCGGGAAGACCTGGCGCCCGTCTTCGGCGACCTGAACAAGTACGAAGCCACCACTCATTTCAACGGACAGAACACCGTCGTCCTGGACGGCGATCGCGCCACGGGAGAACTCTATTGCATCGCCCATCATGTCTCGTCTTCCGGCGGAAAGCGGACGATCTTCGTCGCGTCCCTTCGGTATTACGACACCTTTGTGAAAGCGGATGGAACGTGGCTCTTCGCGGAACGGAAGCTCCTGGTCGATTGGACGGACACGCGACCCTTGGGCGGCGGATCGTAGGGAGCGGTGCTGACGGCTCCGGATCGCTGGAGTCACTCAAAGTAAGGACCGAAGAATGGGAATCAAGGTGATTGTCACCGGGGTGACCGGGATGGTCGGGGAAGGCGTCCTCCTCGAGTGTCTGCAGAATACCCAGGTGGACGCGGTCCTCGCGGTCTCGAGAAAGCCGCTGGATCTCGCTCATCCCAAACTCCAGGTGTTCATTGCGCCCGACTACCTTCGGCTTCCCGAGGATACCCCAGAGCTCAATGGGTATGACGCCTGCTTCTACTGCGCGGGAGTCAGCTCGAACGGGGTTCCGGAAGAGAAATACACCCAGATCACCTACGACACGACCCTCCATTTTGCCTCGGTGACGCTCCGCGCCAATCCCGAGATCGTTTTTTGCTTCGTTTCCGGCTATCAGACGGACAGCTCGGAACAGGGGCGCGTCATGTGGGCGCGCGTGAAGGGCAAGACCGAAAATGCGCTCCAGAGGATGTTCCCCAGGAAGGAATTCAGTTTCCGCCCCGCCCTCATGAAGCCCATGCCCGGACAGAAGCACTTCTACGGCTACAACGGGTGGACTCACAAAATCTTCTATCCCGTCCTCCGGCTCATTTGGCCCGCTTGCACCCTCCAGGAAATCGCGCGGGCGATGATCCACGCGACCCTCCTGGGGTATGAGAAGCCCATCCTGGAAGTCCGGGACATCAGAGAGCTTGCCGCCAGGTCTCCCTAAAAGCATCGAACATAAGGAGCCCATATGAAGGCACTCGTACTCAATGCCGTTGGTAAAGCGTTCGATTTCGAGGACGTCGATATCTCCGCTCCGATCGGCCGCGAGATTTTGGTCGACGTGCGGGCTTCCGGACTCTGTCACACCGATCTCCTCTTCGCGACCCACAACATTGTTCCGACGCCGGCGGTGCTGGGCCACGAGGTTTCGGGGATCGTCGCAGCTGTCGGTCCCGAGGTCGCGCAATTCCAGATCGGAGACCATGTCGTAGGGTCTCTAGCGCAGTCGTGCGGGTCGTGCGCTCGCTGCCTTTCCGGCCGCTCCTTCCAGTGTCAGCACCCTGAATCCACGCTGCGGCGGCCGACGGAGGCGCCGCGCCTCAGTCGCCGAGGGGTCGGCTTGTTCCAGGCCCTGGGTCTCGGCGGCTTCGCCGAACGTGCGCTCATCCACGAGAATCAACTGGCCCTTCTCCCGAAGGAGATGCCCTTCCCCCAGGCGGCGTTGCTTGGCTGCGGCGTCGTCACCGGCGCGGGTGCGATCCTGAACACCGCCGCCGTGAGCGCCGGCGAGACGGTGGTGATCTTCGGCGCCGGAGGCGTCGGTCTCAACGCCGTCAGCGGCGCTCGCATCGCCGGCGCATCCAGGATCGTGGTCATCGACATCCAGCCGAAGCGCCTGGAGGCGGCCAAACAGTTCGGTGCGACCGATGTCATTGACTCCACGAAGACCAAGCCGGTGGAGGCCGTCCGTGGTCTCCTGCCCGGAGGTGCGGACCACGTCTTCGACTTCGTTGGTCTGAAAGCGGTCGCCGAGCAGGGCCTCGCCATGTTGGGCGTCGGAGGAGGACTCTACCTCGTCGGAGTAGCCAAACCCGAGGTCAGCCTTGATCTGAACGTCTTTGATGCGATCGGCGGGCAGAAGCGCGTCCAAGGCGTGAACTTCGGCTCGACGAACTTCAAGCGGGATATCCCGATGTACGCGGAGCTCTACCTGCAAGGTCGGATGAACCTGGATGATCTCGTTTCGAAGAGGATCTCGCTGCGCGACGTCAATGAGGGTTACGCGGCGCTCAAGGAAGGCTCAATCAACCGGGTCGTCGTCACGTCGTTCTGATTGCGACTTCTCGCAATAAAGGAGCCCTTGGATGAACAAGAAAACCGTGCTGATCACGGGGTCGTCGACGGGATTCGGCCATGCAACCGCCAAGCTGTTCACCGACAAGGGCTGGAATGTGGTCGCCACCCTGCGAGACGTCTCGGCCGCCGGAGACCTGGCCGGGCGCGGCAACGTGCTGGTGAATCGCCTAGACGTGACCGATCCTGCCAGCATCGACCAGGCGATCAAGGCGTCCATCCAACGCTTTGGCAAGCTCGACGCGGTGATCAACAACGCCGGGTACGGTCAGTACGGGATCTTCGAGACGATCTCCCCAGAGAGCATCCAGAGTAACTTCGATGTCAACGTGTTCGGGGTCATGAACGTCATCCGCGCGATCGTGCCGGTCTTCCGCAAGCAGAAGGAGGGGCTCATCCTGAACGTCAGCTCCGTCGGCGGGCTGATTGGTCTGCCTTCCATCTCGATCTACCTCTCGACCAAGTTCGCGCTGGAGGGCTTCACCGAGTCCCTGTCCTACGAACTCGCGTCCCAGAACATCGTCGTGAAGATGGTCGAGCCCGGCGGCGGCGACACTGCCTTCCACGCGCGATCGTCGAAGCTCAATACCGGAGGCGGCGGCCTGGGTACCTACGGCCCCTTCCTTGAGCGGGCCAATGCGGCGCTGGTCAAGCTCGCCAAGGGTATGGCGGCGCCGGAGCGCATCGCCGCGGTCATCTACGGCGCCGTCACTGATGGAACCAGGAGGCTGCGCTACCTCGCCGGCGACGACGTGAAGCACCTCGTTGAGGCCCGCCGGAAGTTGAGCGACGAAGACTACGAGAACTACATGCGCGCCCAGTTTGCGTGAACCGGGTGTTTGAGTCCTAATTGAGAGGAGACATTATGGTGGCAAACACGAAGACGGAAGCGATCCAGACGATCACGACGCACTACATCGATGGGGCGTTTGTCGAGTCGCACGGCCGAGAAGTCATGGACATTGTCCGACCCACCGACGGCCAAGTCATCGGGCGCGTCACGCTGGCCGACGAGGAGGATACGCGGCGAGCCGTTGCCGCGGCCCGACGCGCGTTTGAGACTTATGGTCGGTCCACCAAGGAAGAACGCGCGAAGCTCTTACGCCGGCTGCATGAGGCCGCTTCGGCGCGACTGGACGATCTGACCGCCGCCATGGTGGAAGAATACGGCGGCGTTGTCCAATTCGCTGGACTGATTGTGCAGTCGGGCGTCAACGCGTTCAAGGCGGCCGAAAAGGCCCTTCTGGAGATTCCGTGGACGCGCACCTGGGACAAGACGACGGTGACCCTGGAACCGGTAGGCGTGGCCGGCTTGATCACCGCGTGGAATGCGAACGCACTCTTCATCTGCCTCAAGGTGGCCTCGGCCGTAGCCGCGGGTTGTACCGTGGTCATCAAGCCCAGCGAGCTAAGCACGCTACAGACGCGGGTGCTGATCAAGGCTTTTCAAGCTGCCGACCTGCCCAAGGGCCTTCTCAACGTCGTTACCGGCAGAGGGGAAATCGTCGGGGCGGAGCTTGTGCGCAATCCGGACGTGGACAAGATCTCCTTCACAGGCTCCGTTGCCGTGGGTGAACGGATCATGCGCGACGGCGCCGCGACGATGAAGCGCGTCACTCTCGAGCTGGGCGGAAAGTCGCCCACGATCCTGCTCGATGACGCCGCTCTGGACCAGGCCGTCCCGGCGGCTCTCATGATGGCCTTTCTGAACAGCGGTCAGGCCTGCGCCGCCGGAACGCGGCTTCTTGTTCCGAAAAGCCGCCTCGACGCGGTGAAGCGGGCCATCCGGGAGGTGATGAACACGTATACGGTAGGCGATCCGGCCGATCCAAAGACAACCGTCGGACCCATGGTGTCCGAGAAGCAGTACGAGCGCGTGCAATCCTACATCCGCAAGGGTACCGAAGAAGGCGCCGAAGTGCTGGTCGGCGGTGAGGGACATCCGGAAGGCCTCGACGCGGGGTACTTCGTGAAGCCGACGGTATTCGTCAACGTGAGGAATGACATGACGATAGCCCAAGAAGAGATTTTCGGCCCGGTACTCTGCGTGATCGCGTACGACTCCGAGGCGGATGCCATCCGGATCGCCAACGATTCCAAATATGGCCTCCACGCTGCCGTCCTCGGGACCGACCTCAAGCGCGCGCGCCGCGTGGCCTCCCAGTTGAGGGCCGGTCGCGTCGTGATCAACGGCATGACGGACGATCCGCAGGCGCCCTGGGGAGGATTCAAGTATTCCGGCGTCGGCCGCGAGTACGGCCGGTACGGGATCGAGGCGTTTCTCGAAACCCGAGCTATCCTCGAAACTTAAGGAGAGCTCCGATGAGCATTCCTATGGCCCGGGTGCCGGTTTGGGGGACATCCTGGGCCAGATGATCGAAACTGTGAAGGAGGCTGACTACGCAGCCCTGATCGCTGACCCGGAAAAGCCTGCCCAGGAGCGGACCGATACCTGGGACACCCAGATTGGAGACCGACGCCAGCCACGTAGGGTGGACCGGGAGGGATTGAAACCCTCCCGGTCCTGTATAGAACGCCTGTCCTACATCATGAGGTACCGAAGCACTTCCGCGAGGATGTCTCCGAGCAGCTCCACCTGAGCCAGGTCGCCCAGGCGGATCGGGGCTAGTGGAAGGAGGACGGCTCAAGCACCAGAAGCGTGAGTTCCGCGGGCGATCCGACTCGCACCGGGGGCCCCCAATAGCCTCACGCCTGCGGGGAAGTCAACATGCTGTTTCCGCTGGCGCTTTGCGTAGCCGGGACCTCCTCCTGCAAGACATCCCAATGCTCCGCGATCTTGCCGTTCGCCACTTGGAAAATATCGACGCCTACCATGGGCTTTGGACCCCACCCCACATAGCGGCCATGAATCATGACATAGTCCCCCTCTGCCACTGCAAGACCCGGTTGGTAACTGAAGTTGGCAGGCAGGCTTTTCAGGATAGTCTTGATCGCCGCCGTGCCGTTGGCAATCGACGGATTGTGTTGCCGGTAATCGTGGCTGAAGAGGCGATCGAGGACAGTCGGATCGCGATCGATAAAGACGCCCTTCATCCCCGCCAGGACTAACTCCTTATTTTGCTCGGTCGGATTTAAAGCAGGGCGACCAGCAACCGCATCCCGAAGGATCGCCGTATCGGAATAAAACCGGGCGTGCGTGAGTTGTCTTCCATTCGAAGTCCACGCGTGGGCGAACGGAATGTCGAAGGGGACGCCAGAGCCGGTGGCTCGTCCTTTCATCCTCCCTGTCGTAACGACGTGGGCTCCGGACTCGAGGAATTGTTCGGGAACAAATTCAAAATCAATTGCGCCGTAGATCAGCTCCAGGAAGTCCTCGAAATACTCCTTGATGCCCCGGTAGCGGGGGCGACCCCCGGGAAAGCCTTCCTGAAAGTCGAGGACAATGTTGGGATCTAGAATATCCATCAGGTTCGTTCGCTGACCGGAGGCGAGCGAGCCGTAGTAGCGTTTCACGAGGTCGACCGCGGTCGTGGTCATAGCGGCACCTTTTTGGGTTATGTTTCCGTTCCTGTCACCAGTACGACGCGAAACCTCGCCTTCCCGCTCATCATCCGCTCGAAAGCCTCCGGAGCCTTCTCCAACGGATAGACCTCGTTCATCGGACGCACTCCGGAGATCTCGCTGAAGGACATGGTTTCCTGGGAATCGAGGGAGGTGCCGGCAGGCCAGCCAGCGACGGAGCGTCGCCCTAGGAGGAGGAAAACCCCGGATACCTGAAGCGCCTCGTCCGGGGCCCCGACCACGATCATCTTACCGCTCACCCCGAGCCCGCCGAGGGTGGCATTCACCGCCTTCGCGCTCGTGACCGTGGAGAGGATCACCCGGGCGCCTCCGAGGGCCGTGAGCTCCTTTGCCGGATCCTGGCTCTCGCTGTCGATGTACCGCCAGGCACCAAGTTTCTTGACGAAGGGTTCCTTGTCCTTGCCCCGGGCGATCGCGACCGTTCGAAATCCCATCTTGGCAGCGTACTGAACGCCGAGGTGACCCAGGCCCCCGACTCCCAGAATCGCGACCAGGTCGCCCGGGAGCGCGCCGCTGTGCCGGAGGGAGTTGTAGGTCGTGACGCCCGCGCACAGGAGCGGAGCCGCTTCGACCGCCGAGAGGCTGTCGGGAATGAGGGCGAGGGCGCCCTCCGGGACGACGACATACTCGGCATAGCCGCCGTCGTAGCTGATCCCCGGGATCAGGAGCGCCACCTGGCACGTGATGAAGTCTCCGCGCCGGCAGGACGTGCACGTCCCGCAGTGACCCCCGTGCCAGCCGACGCCGACGCGTTGGCCGACCTTCCAGGCCGTGACTCCCGAACCCACCGCGTGGACGACCCCGGCAATTTCGTGTCCGGGAACTCGCGGGTACTCGATCCCCGGCCAATGTCCTCCCGCGGTAAGTACATCGCTGTGGCATATCCCGCAGGCTTCCACTCGGATCCGGACTTGACCCGCCCGGGGCTCCGGGATTTCCTTGTCGGCCAGGGCAAGCGGCTGTCCGGGCTTCGGTACATGAGCGACCTTCATTTTCGCCATCATCCGATCCTTCATTGCAGCCGTTAGAGTTGCGCGACCGCATCGTTCAGGGCGGCGAATAGGACTTCGTAGCTGTGCGCCCCATTGTGCCGGACGCTGTTGATGAAAAATGTCGGCGTGCCGTTCACTCCGTTGCGCATGCCGCTCATGAAATCCTCTTTGACTCTCGCCAGGTGAGCCTCGGACTCCATCTCTTTCAAGAACAGCTTGGAATCGAGCCCGAGCGACTCTGCTGCTTGCAAAAGATCTCCGTCTTCAAGCGAGTCCTGGTGCTCGAAGATCCAGTCGTGCATCTCCCAGAACTTCCCCTGCGCGGCGGCGGTCTCCGCAGCCTCTGCCGCGTGCTCTGCATGTGGATGGATGTTGTTGAGGGGAAAATTCCGGAAGACGAAGCGTAGACTCTTTCCCAGCTTCTTCTGCAGCTTCTTCACGATCGGGTAGGCCGCACCGCAGTGGGGGCATTCATAGTCGCCGTACTCGACGAGAGTTACGGGCGCCGCAGTTGGGCCTTGCGCGTGATCGCGGTCTCCGACCGGAAGGATCAGCTTGGACATTCTATTCCCCCTGCAGAGATTCGAGTGCTGTGAGAATGCCTTCGGCGCCGGGATTGACGCCGACCGGCGATAGGTAGCTCCAGCGGATTACTCCCTTCGCATCGATGACGAACAGGGCCCGCTCCGTGGCTCCGGACTCCGCGGAATACGCTCCATACGCCCGGGCGATGGCACCCTTGGGCTCAAAGTCCGCAAGCAACGGGAACTTGAGCTTGCGATCCTTCCCAAAGGCCAAGTGGCACCAGATCCCGTCGACAGAGATGCCCAGGAGCTCCGCTCCCAGTCGCTTGAATTCGGGGAGGCACTCGTTGTAGAGGGCCATTTGGTCGCCGCAGACCGGGCTCCAGTCCGCCGGGTAGAAGGCCAGGATCACCGGGCGTCCTAGGAACTCCGAGAGGGAGACCTTCTGATCCGGCGTGCTGTTCAGGCTGAAGTTTGGAGCGCGACGACCCGGTGGCAGAATCTCATTCGCCGGGTTGGGACGGGCTTGGGAGCGCTTTCGGGTTGGTGTCATTGGGAGATCCACCCTCCTCACTTCTCGAGTCCCGCGATCGCGTCCTCGAGCACCTTGGCGACCTCTTTCGGCTTCGAGAGCATCGGGACATGGCTTGACTCAAGTTCGGTGGTCTTGGCCTTGATCTGCTTGGCCATGCTCTTTTCTTGCTCGGGGGCGATCATCCGGTCGTTGGCGGCGACGATGTACCAATTGGGCTTGCTCTTCCAGGCTGCCACCGTGGGCTTTGCGCCGAAGATAGAGCCAGAGGTCTGCGGCTGGACAGCCACAAGCAGCGCCTTCTCTTCCTCCATTAGGTCCTGTGCAAAGGCGGTTTCAATGCCGTCCGGCGAGAGCGTGATGAAGCCGTCGGTGAGAGGGGCGACCTTGTCTGCGCCGGGCGGCTTTGGGAACGCAGCGCTGATGTCGCCGATGTTTTGCCCAGCGTCCGGAGCGAAGGCTGCGACGTATACGAGACCCGCTACCTTAGCGTCGTTGCCGGCTTCCGTGATGACGACACCGCCGTAAGAGTGGCCGACCAGGAGTACGGGACCGTCTTGGGCGGCGATCGCTCGCTTCGTCGCCGCTACATCGTCCGCGAAGGAGGTTAGCGGGATTCCGACCGAGGTCACCTTTAACCCCTTGGCCTGAAGCAGGGGAATGATCTTCGCCCAGCTCGACCCGTCGGCGAAGGCGCCGTGAACGAGGACGACATTCTTGACGGAGCCATTGGTGCGTGCCATGGCCGACCCTCCAATGAAGAGTGTTCCTGCGAGTGCGGACGTGATGATGATTCTCGCGAGCTTGCTCATGCATTCCTCCCTCAAGGGTTCCACACGTTATATGACGGCTATCATATGACGGGCGTCATACAATTACGCCAGGATCTTGTTGCCGTCAAGTATAATGAGCTCGAAGGCCGCGCAAAGATTCGCCAAAAACAGCTCGACGAAGCAACCTAATGCGCTACAAACAGTCCCGCAAAGCCGAGGCCCACGAGAGGATCATGCGGGTCGCGAAAAGCATGATCCGGTCACGCGGCCCCGAAAAGATGACGGTCGACGCGCTGATGGGGAAGGCGGGATTGACCCACGGCGGGTTCTATGCCCACTTCAAGTCCAGGGACGCCATGGTAGCCGAGACGGTCGAGGCCGTGTTCAGCGAGGTCGCAGGCATCATGCAGCAGAAATTTGGCGGCATGCCGCCTCGGGACGCGCTCCTTAGCTTCATAGACTGGTACCTATCGCCCGCACACCGGGACGGCGGAATCCCATCGTGTCCCGTCGTCGCCTTCAGCTGGGACCTCACACGGCAATCGGATGGCTTCCGCAAAGCCTACAAATCCGGGCTTGAGAAGATCGTGGGGATCGTGGCTGGCTGGATGACGGCCGCGGGAATCGGCAACGTCCAGGCGCTGGCAGCATCCGCACTCTCCTCTCTGGCCGGATCAATTGCGGTCTCTCGTGGGGTCGGCGAACTCACTCTTTCCGACGGGGTCCTCGCCGCGACCCGTCAGAGCCTCCTGATGCGGCTGGGTCTAGAAGACAAGGGCTCCTAGCCGCTAAGAGAAGAGACCCAGGGACACTCTCTGCGGGCTGCCACAACTACAAACCTGCAGGAATCGGAGATCGCGGACACGAACCTCAGGTGTTGACCCATAGCATCGGGAGTCGGAAGTAATCGAAGGCCCCCCGAGGCCGCCAGATTCTCGCCCGTGATCCAGGCTGACCGGGGACGCCCGGCTACATCTCAATCGGGGTGGTCTGTTCCCCCGCGATCTTTTCTCGCACCGACATCGGTACGGGCCGATGCGATTGCGCCGTCAAAATCTCCCAAAGTCTCTCCCGCCAATTGAGATTGAGAGGGCGCCTCTCCAGGTCGTCGATGGCCGGCTCTCTCCAGAAGAGGAAGATCAAGGTGATGACCAGAAGGACACCCACCATGCCTCGGATCACCCATGCGGGACCGAGGAGGGTCGCGAGCCCTCCTGCACACAGGTGTCCCAGAGGCAAGAACCCCTGGTTGCAGAGAAACATCACGGACATGATCCGTCCCCGGTGCTCCTCGCCCGCCAGGAGTTGCGCCGCGGCATTGATTGAATTGACGCTCAACATCCAGAAAAAGCCGATCCCCGTCATAGCCATGAGGCTGGCCAACGGTCGAATGGTCACCGTGAGGAGCAGCATGAAGACTGCTGCAAGGACCATCGCGAGCGGGATCAAATGATGTCGCGGGTAGTACCTGGGGATCCTCCCCAAGGCGAGCGCTCCCAGGAGCGCGCCCAGGCCCATCGCGCCCAGCATCCCCCCATAGAGCTGGGAGTCCCCGCGCATCACCTGCTGTACGTAGACCGCCAGAAGCCCCTGGGCCGGTGCCGAGAGGAACATGAAGCACACGAGCATGATGGAGAGCCGCCGAAGGCCGGGCTGGTGCCAGACCTTCCCGAGTCCCGTGCCCAGGTCGCTGACAATGGACCCCTCACTCCGAGAGATATTCCTTCCATCGTCCGCTGGAAGCATCCAGAGCGCGAAAAGGACCGGGACAAAGGATACGGCATTGATCGCAAACGCCGCGACGACGCCGACCCGGAGGATCAGCATCCCTGCCAGGAACGGGCCTACCAGCCGCGCTAGGTTGAACTGCACGCTGTTCGCCGCGATTGCGAGGGGAAGGTCCTCTCGTGGAACGAGCCGGGGGACGAGTGCCTGCCAAGGCGGCCCGTTCAGCGCCCAGACGATCCCTTCTGCGAACGTGAAAGCAATGACCACCCACGGCGAGGCAAGCCCCCGCCAAGCCGCCACGGCGAGAGCCGCCCCAAGGAGACAGGCCAGCGTCTGGAGCCAGAGGAGCATCTTCCGAAGATTCACCCGGTCCGCGATGACTCCGGCCACGAGCGAGAGGACGAGCACCGGGATGAAATTAGCGAAGCTCAGGACCTCGGACATGAGTGCCGACCGCTTCGGATCGTGCTTAAGCGCGCTGACGACGGCCCAGTTCTGGGCGCTGTCCTCCATCCAGTTGCCGATATTCGAAAGGAGCGCCCCCGCCCATACGAGGGCGAACATGCGATGGCGAAAGACCTGCCGGAGCCCGAGCTTTACGTCTTTCGTCTTCGGCCCTTTGTCACCTTCCGGGCTGCTCATGCGCCCACTCTAAAATCGGGATCGTGGTTTCCCCACACAATTCTGCCAACGGGCTAACCAAAGCTGGCGTCCGTTCACACGATCACGCCAAGGCAGTTGAACGCCGACAATGTCATTGGGATTTCAGAGCGAGGCGGGTATGCCCCTCCATGCGGATATTGACGCCAGGGTCCAATTCTCTGGAAGGTTAAAGAGGTAAAGGGCCGCTCCAGTCAGCGGCAGGAGAGGGTATCACGGCGCCCCGGAGGAGCGCACAAAAGGGATGACTCTCATTAATCACCGTGACCATGCTGATCTGGGCCTGATAGAACTGAAGTGTCCAAGCTAGATAAGGGAATGAACATGGATAGGGGACGGCCCAGCATTTCACTTCGCACTGCCCAGAAAGGCCTAGATGCTTTTTCAATGAGTCTGTGCAAGTATAGAGGTGCGGAGTTTGTACGATCGGTGTACGATCCGGATGGTCTTTTGAGGACTTTTCTGGACTCCGGTGGGCTCAGCTTCGAAATCAATAAAATAAGCCCTGGAGGCCATTCTGAAGCCTCCAGGGCCGTTTTAGACTTTTCCGGATTTCGCTGTCCGCTCGTCCTCCAAGGGCTTGCAAAACCGTTATTCGTCGGTTCAAATCCGACCGCCACCTCCAATCCCCCTGAGCCAGGGGGAGTTACGAAGGTCTACTCCGCCTGAGCCGCCACGGGGGCGGCATTCTCCTGGTTGTGGCCATGTCCGTTTCCGAAAGCTACTGGGGATCCTACGCACACGGACATCGGAGGGCTTCTCAGGAAACTCTCCTACCGCGGGCCGAAGAGCGCGTTGATTCGCTTCATGACGCCCTCGTTCGGCTTGGTCCACTTGACCTCGACCTTCGGCAAGTCCTGGCGCAGGGCCTCGACCTCCGCCTCGGGAAGATCGATGCCGTCCAGGGTCAGCTTCTTCAGATCGGACAACTGCTTGAATTGAGCCATCGCCCCCCGGGTCAGGCGCGCTTCCGATAGCGACAGTGTTTCGAGCGACTTCATGCCCGCGAGCACCGCGAGGGTTTCGTCCGAAACCGTGGTGGGAGGCTTGTATGCCAGGCGCTGGCCGAGCATCAGTTGTTTCAGGTTCGGGAGGCTCTTCAACTTCTTCACCCCCTCCACGGTCGGGCCCGTGTGCCACGTGCGGAACGCCTTCAGATGGGTCAGCTTGCCCACCGCCGCCATTCCCTCGTCGCCGAACGACAGCGACCCCGCCACCGTGAGGTTTTCGAGCGCCGGAAGCTCCGCCAGGGCCGCCAGGCCCGTCCCCGTGAAGTCCTTGCCCGGATGGAAGAAACTAAGAACCTTCAGGTTCTTGAATGCCGCCAGGGTTTTCACGCCCTCGTCGCTGATCTGCGCGCCGTTGGACCCCAGAGTCTCCAACTCCGAAAGCCCCGACAACAGCGACAGGGACTTGTCGCTCAGCCCGAGACCGAAGGACAGCGACTTCAGATGCGTCAGCCGGCCGAGCTGCCGGAACTCCTCGTCGCCCCACTTGGAACAGTCGCCCGCCTCGACGGAGCTCACAACCCCTTTGGTTTCGACGACTTTGGCGCCCTTTTCCCGGAGGAGACGGGCAATCTCGGCCTCGTCCGCAGGCAGCGAAAAGACCGCCGCCAGAATCAGCACCCGCTCCATCATCTCAGTTTCTCCTTTTCCTCGCGGCCATCGCGGCGTCTATCGATGCTTGACCTGCTGGCCCCTTTTGTTTCGCCTCTCCCCACCGATTGATCCCGAGTCCATGGTCCGGCCGACGGAGAGATGGCATACGCTGACGAATGGGCCGGGGATCGGTTCGTCCTGGTGGACGAGGAGTCCCCATTCAGCGATGTCCTATGCTCAACACCCTCCACGCCTCCCTCCCTCACCACGCGGTCCAGCCGCCGTCGACGCTGTGGGTGGAGGCGTTGACCATCATAGCCTCGGGGCTGGCGAGGTAGACGGCGGCCGCGGCGACGTGTTCGGGTAAGGCAAGTCGGCCGCAGGGAATCTTGCCCTCGACAAAGCCGCGGAATCCTGGATCTCGCAACCGTTCGCGGGTGAGGTTGGTTTCGACGAAGGTGGGAGCGATGGAATTGACGGTTATGCCGTGCTTCGCCCACTCGACTCCCAGCGTACGGACAAGCTGGATGACGGCTCCCTTGGTGGAGCAGTAGACGGGCTGGCCGGGGATGCCGATCAGGCCGGATTGGCTGGAAATGAAGATCACCCGGCCCCAGCCGGCCGCGATCATGTCGGGGACGACGGCCTGTGCCATGAAGAATCCACCCCGCACATTGGTCGCAAAGTGATCATCCCAATTCTCCGGGCTGACCTGAAGGCCCGGCGCGGGGCGGTTGATGCCGGCATTGTTGACCAGGATGTCGATTCGCCCGAGGGCCCGGCGAGCGGCGGCAACGCCGGACCGTATTTGCTCGAGATCCCGGACGTCGAGGGGAATGCGTTCGACGCGGCGGCCCTCCCGTGCGACGGTTCGGGCGGTGGGTTCCAGGTCCTCTCCGGGCCTGTCGGTAACGACGAGATCGGCCCCGCTCCGAGCCAAAGCCGTGGTGATGGCCGCGCCGAGGCCCGTGGCGGCGCCTGTCACCAAGGCGGTTTTTCCGTTCAGGTCGAACACAAGGTCTCCTTATGGCGATCGCTTCACCGCTCCCTGACGAGCGAGGATATCCTCCTCGATCGATGCATAGCGGTGGAGGCGGACACGGGCGGTGATGGCGTGGGCGAGCATGCGCTCGACCTCGCACTGTCGTTCGGTGACGGCGCCGACCAACCGGCTGGCGGCGGGGGTCATGCGCTGATAAGTGCAGGTCTTCAGGAACTTTCCGACCCACACCCCACCCGTGTACCGTGCGGCGCGGCTGGTGGGCAGGATGTGGTTTGTCCCGATCGATTTGTCGCCGTAAGCCACGGTGGTCTCCTCGCCTACGAAGAGGGAGCCATAGTTGCTCAGGCGTTCGGTGTAAAAAGGCTCGTCGTCGACGTGGAGCTCGAGATGTTCGGGGGCGTAGTCGTCGGCGAGCTGGATGGCCTCTTCAGGGGAATCGGCAACCATCGCGATGCCGTAGTCGCGCCATGCCAGGGAGGCGATCTCGCGGGTGGGCAGGACCTCCAGCTGCCTTTCAACCTCCCTGACGCAGTCTTGGGCGAAAGGCTCGCTGAGACAGATCAGGCATACGCCGCTTCCCGGGTCGTGTTCGGCTTGGCCCAGGAGGTCGCAAGCCACCAGCGCCGGGTCTGCCGTGTCGTCCGCGAGGACCATGATTTCGGTGGGGCCGGCCAGGAGGTCGATGCCGCAGCGGCCGAAGAGCTGGCGCTTGGCTTAGGCGCCGAACTTGTTGCCGGCGCCGCAGAGGATGTCGACCGGACGCACGGCGTCGCGCCGGCAGGCCATGTGGGCGAGGGCGGGGACGCCGCCCAGGACGAAGATCCGATCCGCTCCCGCCTTCTTCATCGCGTTGATGGTCGCGGGGAAGGAGCCGGCGCCTTTGACCGGCGGCGTGCAGGCGACGACCGTTTTGACGCCGGCAACCTTGGCCGGAATGATGCTCATCTGCGCCGATCCGAACATGGGGTAACGGCCGCCGGGGATGTAGCTGCCGACGGAATGGACCGGAATGTGACGGTGGCCGAGGGTCACGCCGGGGAGAATTTCGACTTCGAGAGGGAGCAACGTCCTGAGCTGCGCCTGGGCGAAGCTGCGAACGTTGTTCTGGCAGAAGTCGGTGTCCTCGATCACCTGCGGGTCCAGCGCCGCGACGGCGGCCTGGATCTGGCGCTCAGAGAGTTCGAAGCGTTCAGGGGCCCAGTCGTCGAACCGGCGACTGTATTTGCGGACCGCGTCGAGGCCGTGCTTCTCGATGTCGGAAAGCATCTCCGATACGACACGAACGGTTTCGGGGTCTTGGGTGAACAGCCGGTGCCCACCCTGCTTGACGATGCGCATCGCTAGAATCTCCTGTAATCGAAGGAAACGGACAGCAAGAGCGCGTCCCGCCGGCCGCGATTGAAGAAGGCATGTTCGATCCGGGAGTCGAGGTAGAAGGAGTCGCCGGCGCTGAGGTGGTGAGTGCGTTTCTCGTAGATGAGATCCACGCGGCCCTCGAGGAGCATGGTGAATTCCTCGGAATCGTGGGTGAAGGTTCGGGACTTCCCGGGGGGAAGTTGCATTAGGAAGGGCGACATGTACTTGCCGCGATATTGCGTGACCAGGGGCAAGTACGCGTAGCTATCGCCCTGCAGGAAAGGCCGGATGCCGTCGCGGTGGCGGTGGATGTCGAGATTGCGAAAGCGCGTGTCGGGCGAACCCTTCGGGGCGCCGGGGGGGAGCCCTTTCCGGGGGGCCGCCGGGGACGCCGCTTCATTGCCCGTGGCGGGAGCCTGAGTAGCCAGGAAGAGATCGAGGTCCACTCCGAGGGCCTGAGCGATCGTGCTGAGGGTGGTGAAGGGGGGGAGCTTGCGGGAGCGTTCGAGTTTTGAGAGATAGCCCTTGGTCTTCCGCGTGAGACGGGCGAGCTCCGCGAGCGTCATGCCGTGCTCTTCGCGAAGCCGCTTCATGAGTGCGCCAGAAGTGGTGCTACGGCCACGGAGAACGGCCATCGGTGGGTTTCCTATAAGTTTCCTAAATGGATACTATCAGGAAACTTTTTTCACTTCAAGCAATAATTCCTCACCCGACTCCGGCGCTGCGGCGAATAATAGGGGTGATGGCACACGGGGGGCCGGCCTTCCTTTTCCTGCTGGGCGCACTCTCCCCTCAGGATCCCGGGCTCGATCCCCGCCCCTACCAGCCCTTCTTCCGCAGATCCTGTTCCGACTGCCACCTCGAGGGGGCGGCCAAGGGCGGGCTCGACCTGGCCCAGGTCCCCACGGACCTCCGCGACGCCGAAGCCCTTCGGCGCTGGGTTCGCATCTACGATCGCGTCCGCCTCGGGGAGATGCCCCCGCCCCGGAAGGAACAGCCGCCGGCCGGAGAGCGGGACGCCTTTCTCAAAGCGCTCGGAAGCTCTCTCACCCGGGCCGATCTCGCCCGCCGCAAGGTCGTCCTCCGACGCCTCAATCGCACCGAGTGCGAGAACACCGTCCGCGACCTCTTCAGCGCCCATGCCGACGTCCGCGACCTGCTTCCCGAAGACGCCTCCCTTCAAGGCTTCGATTCGATGGGGGAGGCCTTGGCCGCATCTGCGGAGCTCATTCAGGCCTACCTCCAGGCCGCCGATGTCGTCCTGGACGCCGCTTATGGTCCGGAGAAGGAGCCCAAGAAGGTGTCGCTCAAGTTCCCGCTGGCCCAGGACTGCAAGGCGCACATCGGCGACCTGTTCCGCGACACCCCCGACGGCGTCGCCCTGTTTGGGGGATACTGTCCCTCGGCTGCCCGGTCCTTCAGCTGCAAGGACGAAGGCACCTATCGCGTCCGCATCCACGCGAAGGGCTTCCAGAGCGAGCGGCCGGTCGTCATGAGCGTCCACGCGGGCGATGTGATCGTCAATCGCCGGCCGTTCCACCTCGTTGGGCACTACGATCTGCCGACCGATCGCATGTCGATCATCGAGTTCACCGATCGCTTCGGGCGGGGGGATACCTTCCTGCCGAAGCCCTTCGGCGTCGCCGGCGCCGGGAAGAAGGACTACCCGGGCCCCGGCATCGTGGTGGGCGAGATCGAGGTCGAAGGCCCGCTGGAGCCCTGGCCGCCGCCCAGCCGGGCGCTCGTGCTGGGCGGCGCGGACCCGCTGAAAGGGACCCTGGAGGACGCCCGCAAGGTCCTGCTC
>Ga0222749_10000062_pt1 | contig 58760 bp, 54 predicted proteins | sample IncBWH2Mmetat_FD_197234 | JGI IMG/M metagenome (GOLD analysis project Ga0222749, IMG submission 197234) | Metatranscriptome of lab incubated forest soil microbial communities from Barre Woods Harvard Forest LTER site, Petersham... | ecosystem: Environmental > Terrestrial > Soil > Temperate... | reverse complement strand
GCCAAGAAGTATATGAGACTGCCTCGCCGCCTGCGAGTTCACCCATCACATGTTCAGCTTTCGGGCCGCAGGCTTGATGAACCGACAAAGAATGCCGTTATCAAGCATGAGTAGGCTTTTGACAGCCGAAGAAAACACAAGGTCGTGTGGACCCGAACCCTTCAAACACACCACTAGTCCCCGCACATAACCGGTGAAGAGCCCGAGCATGACCCGGTGTATTTGTGGTTTGCCGCGTAGACAAGAGAAGCGAGCTTAGTCCACATCAGCGCTATGAACTTGTGCAGAGCGGGTTGTGACCAAAGCCACATGCCTGCCTCTCCCCAACTCGTTCACATCAGCCATATCCCAGCGTCGTGAAATTCTTTGAAACACACTTCTGCCGCAACGCAGTGTGGAAGTGACAAGCAAACAGTCGACAACTCATCGATCATTTAATTCAGCAGAACCGCGTCGCCCTCCTTTGTGAACTCAAGACGTTACAATAGCCAGACGTGCATTTCGCGAAAATCTATACTCTTGAAAATGAATTGGTGGTTGGCTTCGTTTCGTAATTTTTCATGGCGAAATATAGCTGTTAGCTATATGCTGCATTGTGTTTATTACCGATGTGTGAAGCCACTTCAGTCGATCCCTCTTGACGCTTAGTCACTGTTTTGAGTTCTGCTGGTCGGACATTGTCGGGGTATCGTGCGTCATCTGGACGGTTAACGGGGCTGGCACATTCTCTCCCTCGCGGAGTCGCTGTAATCGCTCCAGTTGGTTCATGGCTTGGAAGAGGTGGCATTAGTCGTTGTCCGATAGCGCAGGATGCGGTGCAGAAGGAAGACTTTCAAAGAATTCTTCACGGCTCAGCCGGACTTCATGGTGGTTCGTTGTATGTGATCAGCCACTTCTCGAGCATAGGCCAATTCACCAAAGGCTTCCTCTCCATAACCGACAGAGAACGTCTGAATTTGGTCACCGCGCACCTTGGCGGTCAAGGCTGCCATCGCGCTCGAATCGAGACCACCACTGAGGAATACTCCGACCGGAACATCGCTCATGAGATGCGATGACACTGCTCCAACGGGCAGCTCGCAGTATCGATTGACGTAGTATTCGCGCCTGTGGGAATCGCAATCACCGTCGGCTCCCAGTTCCCAGTAGCGCTCAATCTTCGGCTCGCCACCTTCAGAAAGCTCCAGCGTATGTCCGGGCACATCAATTTGCAAATCCCCTTGAACATCGTCTGTGGTCGTGTGAGATAGCCAAATGCAAGATATTCAGCAAGCGCACCGCGGTTGAACTCTGGCGCAACGCCGAGATACGCGCGGATTGTTTTGACCTCCGAGCCAAAAAGAAACGCGCGTCCATCCCAGCGGTACTAAAAGTGCTTGATGCCAAGGCGATCGCACGCTGCAAACAAGACACGCCTGCGCCGGTCCCAGATCGCAAATGCGAACATGCCGCGCAGGTGGTGCTTTACGCACTCTCGGCCGTATTCCTCGTAGAGATGAACAATGGTTTCGGTATCACTGCGAGTCCGAGTGAAGGCTGACCAATCCGAGGACCCGATTGCAAGGAGAATCTAAGTCCGCTCATCCCTGATCAACGGAGGTCTTCGGCAGGGAGTAGCTGGTCACGACTCTGTTTGTTTTCGCAAGACGCAGGCCACAGCTGAGGCGAACAATTCTCTGGCGACGGGAATGTGGCCGAGGAATGGGACACTCTTGGTGACATACACCCGGAAAAACTCCCGCTTGAGCCCCGAGGCTCCAATGATCCGTTCAAACTTGGCAACCGACATCCGGTTGAGCCCGCCCTCAACATCCTCGAAACGCTGCGCGCCATCGCAACGAAAATGAGTTCGGACGCGCAGGATAGTTTGCTCGGAAAAAAACAGGTTCACCCATGGCAGACGGCTAAAGGCGTCAAAGTGGCTGCCTCTCGGACCGAACCACGGCTCAGCGAAGCTGATGATAACCACACCACCTGGTTTCACCGCCCTTTTCATTAATTCCAGCATGCCAACCGGATCGGCGTAATGCTCCATGGCCGAGCAGGAGAGCACCATATCAAAACTCTGCAGTTCTTCCGACTCTAGATGATCGACGAAGCGCACACGGTCCGAGCAGCCATAATCAGCAGCCAGCTTTCTGGCGTGATCGTGCAAACGAATGTCAAGGCCGACAACTTGTCCTGCACCAGCCTTCGCCATCGCGACCGATTGGTTTCCACGTCCGCAACCAAAGTCCAGGATCTTGCGTTGCAGATAGCTTCGGAAATTCGGTACAGTCTTGTTCAGGAAATCCAGGGCAGTTTCCACCCTCGTATTTACCGTACCGCCGCGATAATCGGCGCCCTTCGGATCGCGACAAAACGACATTAGAATCTTCTCGCCGAGGCGCGTGAGTTCGGCTGGCCTAAACTCCGCTTGCACATTGGTCTGCGTGGGATTCGCCTGAGACGACATAACCGTATTCTCGCATACCGAATCGCGCCGGGATTGCCAGGGATCATCCATTGACTTGTAAACAGAGAGCGAAGCGCACCTTAAAGCCCTTACTGATTCATCTGTAACCAGCGACCGCTCGCCGTAAATCGATAGCGGATCAGAGTCCAGATGGCCATCCAGCCATCGGCGTGCAGATCTTCTTGCCTTCGATTGCTGAGCGCGGATGATAGGAAGTGGGTACTTCCGCGATTTTCTCGCCCATGCGGCAAAGCTTAGCGGTGACTTCACTTCCAGAATCTGGTCAATGAGTAGAGTCGAGAACAGGCGCAGTGACGGTAGTCTCCCGGTAGTTAATTGACTGGGCATTCGCCACGTCACCTCACCCCGAGTTGTGTTCAGAAGCTGCAGACGGCGTCACACGTAACATCGTGTGTCTTTTCCGAGAGCCGGATGCGGGAAATCCGCCTGTCCGGTTCGATGAGCGGGAACAGGAAACAGAACCAAGCCAAACCGGACTGGCGGGAAAGGTCCGTAGTACCGAAGAAGCCGGGTGACGCTGGTGGAGGGAATTGGCCTTAGTTAAAGACGGACGCAAGAAGCAGCGAAGGACCTGGGGATTGACGATGAGTCTAGCCAGCAACACGAAGCCCCAGCGGTGATCGCAGAAGCGATCAACCGGCAACTCGCGAGAGTCAGGCTGGGCCGTGTGGGGTGGCTTTGCGGCTGCGACCGGGGATGGTCTGGAGCGACGCTCGTGCTTTCGCGGTTGTGATGAGAGGGATATTCCCATGATAATCATGTACGGCTCCAGAGGCTCGCGATAACGGATGTTCGGGTAAGTGATGTAGTAGACCACAGGATAGAGCAAGATGAGCCAGAAGAAGAGCCAGGCTCCGGGAACGCGCTTCCGAAGAGCCCTGATGAGTCCCCAAAAGTAAATCACCGAAGTGGCGATTTCAAAAAGATTAGTGAGGATTGCGGCCTGGAAGAGGGAAGGGCGCGGGTTTCCCGCCCAGTAGTAGAGGAACCTCTTTGCGCATAAGACGACAAAGTGTCCGGGGTTCTGCTTGATGAATTGCAAAGCCTGTTGTCCCTGAGCCGCGGCGTAAGCGGTTTCCCCGAGGCTCACGTAGCGTGCGAATTCCGCGGGGTTGCGCGAGGGCATCAGGGAAATCAGCCAGGCGCCTTGGGCTTCTGGCCCATTACCCATGCGCAGGATCATGCCGAAGTCGTGTCGTATGAAAAAGAAATGCCCGAAGATCTGGTAATTCCGTATTTGCCATGGCGTGAGACAAGCGAAAAACACGAGAGAGGCCACGACAGCGCCCGGGAGCCAAGGCTTGTTTCGCTTTACGAATTGACGAGCGGCCCACAATCCCGAAGCCAGGAGAAATGATATCAGCGAGGGATTGGTCAGAACGGCGACACCCCACAATACGCCGAACCAGATCCACGGCTTCAGCCCGTCGTATTCGTCCATGGCTAAGGTCACCCAAAATAGAACGGCCAGGAGCATCGTTGACAACACGGTCTCCCAGATCCAGGTCGTAGACCAATAGATCGCGAAGGGATAGAAAGCCCAGGTCCAAGCCGAGCCGACCGCGGTTGTTTCTCCGAAGCATCTTTTGGCGATGTGGACGATAGGGATGCAGGTGAGCGCGGAAAAAACGGCGTTGATGCTAAGCAAAACAAAGGCGGAGAGTGGACTATAAACCCCGCAAAGTTTGAAGACGCCGCCTACAATATAGGGGTACAGCGGAGGCTCATAGGCGGTCGGACCAGTCAACCCCCCGTAGATATTACCGAAACCGTTGCCCTGAGCTATCGATCGACCGATCCTTCCCATTTCGTAGCCAAAATTGTAGGGTTGACCGGGACCGAACCGGTATGTATGGAATACGAAGATCACTAGGAGACGGACGGTGATAGCAACAATCACGATCCAGAACATGTCAGTGCGAACTCGAGACCAAATCCCCGACAGAAGGGAGAAAGCAGTTCTAAGAAAGGGACCGGAACGCGGGGAGACAACGTTGTCAGACATACAGCAAAAATACGACCGCTGACCCTAACTTAAGGACAACAGTTCTGCAGATTTTTTTACCACATGGTTGCTTAACCTACAAAGAAATTCCTTCCAGGTCCGCTGATACGTAAATTCGAGACTCCCAAGAGCGGGATCACGATGATCATTGTGAGATGCTGCGAGCTGTCTTGGGAGTCTGCTTTGCGCCAGAAATGCATATGGGTGGGTCGGACTCAAATCAGGCTGTTGATAGATGTCGCAAACAAGGCGTTAACACTCAGATTCCGATTCCTTTCGATTCGGTTCACATTGATTTTGGGTGGCGGTGCTGCTTTCCCAAAGACCCCTTGGGCGTGTCCACGCCTGCCTCATGGTTTACGCTGTGGGCTTTTTGGTGGCCGGAGCTGCGGGCGTGCTTCGCTTGCGACCCTCGATTTCTTCCACGCCTCGTCTAGCTTTGCCAATAGTTCGGGCGTCGGGACCTGTCCAGCAATCCTGAATCAGCACATACTCGCCGCGAGGGTGGGCGAGAGCCGTGCGGATGGAGGCCCTTTGCCGCAATTTCTGTCATCGAAAATGATCCTGATACTGTCCATGGCAGGCAGCACCCGCAACTTCTCGCGCGTGCCGTCGGTCGAACCATCGTCGACGACAATGATTTCCTTCTTGACCGGCGAAGCGAGGACTGCGCTTAGCAGTTCATCCAGATGCACAACTTCGTTGTGCACGGGTACGATCACGGACACGCATCCGGCCCAGCGATCTTGCGCCGCCTCTTCGCTCACGTATTGGAGAGCTGAGCCGAATGCACGCGAACTCCTCATCACAGGATACCCACGATTGGCGCTATAGGATAGCAGGGAAGGACGTTTCGTGATCCGAGTTGCCAGTTTTGGGAATTGCGACTAACCTGCGCAACGTGAGCGATTTGATGGCCATTGCAGATCCTCAGTTCGCACGCGCGACTGTACTTCGTCTGCTTGAAATTGAGGTGCAGTTGTGGCGGATTGAGTTGGAGGCGATCGCTCAGGCGAAATCACGCTGGCGGCAGATTCTTTCCGCCGACGAGTTGGCCCGGGCAGATCGCTTTCATTTTGCGGGCGATCGGCAAAATTTCACCGCAACGTGCGCGTTGTTGAGAATGCTCCTGAGTCAGTACCTGGGCTGCCCTCCCGAAACCGTCACCTTCACCTATGGAGAGCGAGAGAAGTCGGTCCTGCACGCCAGCCACTCCGGAGCGGGGTTGCACTTTAACGTCTCCCATTCCGGAACCAAGGCTCTTCTTGCCTTCGCGCACGCCCGTGAAATGGGAGTAGATGTTGAGCAAGTTCGCGACAATTTCGATCTTGAGGCTCGACGATTTTTTTTGCCAGCCGAACGGCAGGCATTGGCCGACTTGCCGTCATCTGAAAAATGCAAAGGCTTCTTCCGTTTGCTGGACGCGAAAAGAAGCCTACATTAAGGCACACGGCGCGGGATTATCTTTGTCTTTCCATGCATCCGATGCGTCTCTAGTGCGCGGAGAACAGAACGGCCGCTGGCAACACGCCCCGATCCAGGCGAAGCCGGGCTGTGGCGCTTGTGCGAAGTTCACGCCGGTCCCGGATATGAGGCGGCATTGTGCGTCAGAGGACAGGGCTGGGTCTTGAAGACTTAAGTGTGCAGAATCTTTTACTTTTATTGTGAAGAAAGATGAAACCGGTTCCCTTATGCGCAAGGATTTGCACACGGGCGGTCGCTTTCCGTGCTGATCTTTGGGTGTGCAGTTTGGAGTGGGAGCATTACACCGCGGCTTCCCTGGCTCGATCTGGGAACGTTTAATGTCTGCGCATGGCAGGCGTACTTCATCGTGGGCCAGTACCTAGGGTTCGGCGGCGTTAAGACTGGCACATCTGGGTTGCCGAAAGCTCGTGCGCTCCTCGCGGGTTGTGCCGTAATTGCAACAGTGCTGATGCTCGACCGGCACCTTTTCGCGCTTGTCGGCACCAAACCTCTGCTGAGCTTTTCTGGTCACCCGGATCACAATCCCGCGAGATTCGTCGATGGAGCGTGCTTGCGATACGTGCTGTCCTGGATTCCGGGCAGCGTGGATCGAACGCTGATGCAGTCGCGAGCCGCCCAACTCTGCAACCTGCTGGGGCAGCAGTCGTTGCAGGTTTTTGCGTTTTCAATGCTCATCACGCCTTTCGAAGCGCATGCCACCTCTGCCTTTCCAGCTCTTGTCCAGATTCCTGTAACGCTCCTGACAGTTCTCAGCTTGTACTTGCCCGCCAGGCTGCATCAAGTCTATCGAGGGCGCACACCGAAGGCAGCACCGGCCCAGCCTTTACAATTTCAGCACCAGCCGGTAGCGCTTCAGCAGGTTGAATTGCCAGCACTCGTTGGCGCCGTAGCCAGAGCGGCCCGGCTTCGAACGCTGAGACGCAATTTGAATCGAAGTAGCGCCGCCACCCTAACGAATGTCACTTCTCATCAAATTTATAGTACGCTTCTAAGAATGATTTCGACGCCGCGAGAACACTACCTCACGTCCTGCGCGACGCGGGCCCCGCTCCGAATTGGCATAGTCGTGGAGTGCCTGGATCGAGTGCCGGCATTCGCGGCCAAGATCATTGCAGATATCCAGGCCTCGAACTTCGCGGAGATCGGGCTAGTTCTCGAGGTAAACAGGCAGCAGCCAACAGCAACGCCTCATGTCTTATATCGACTTTACCTTCGTCTCGACGAGCGCATGAGGCCGAGCAATGATCCGCTCGCTCCCTTGGACTGCCGCGATACATTGGCCGGGGTGGAAATTCTTCAGGCGGATTTGAAGGTGCGTGAGGGCTGCGGCGAACTCTCCCCTGCGAACTCCATCACAGAAATTCGCTCGAAGAAACTGGACGTGCTGGTTGCGCTAATTGGCGGTCCTGCGTTGATCGATCTTTCCGGAGAACTGCCCTATGGTGTCTGGTGGCTGAGCCCCGGGGACAATGAGTTCTATCGCGGCGGTCCCTCTGATTTCTGGGAAATTCGGGAGCACAATCCGATTTCGGCAGTCACATTGTGCGCCGCTTACGCCCATACCAAGGATTACTTGGTACTTGCAAAAGCACTTTTTGCGACGGAACAAACGATCAGCGTCTCCCGCAACCGATACTTGCCCTACTGGGGCTCGACAGAACTAATCATCGGGAAACTGCACGACCTTCATGAATTCGGTTGGCAGTTGTTGTTGCAGACAGCGAAAGCAGCAACATCTTATAAAGGCAGGCGGCCGCTTGATGGTTATCCGAGCAACGTCGAGATGGCGAGTTGGCTCGGACCGATTCTGGTGAAGAAAGCGCTGTCATATCCCTTTCGAAAGAAGGTCGTGCAACATTGGAAAATTGCGGTCCGCGCCAATGCGCCGTCTTTGTTTGAACCGGATACGAGCCATTGCGGGTTTCGCTGGATCGATCCCCCGAAAGGTCACGCCTGGGCCGATCCATTTGTCTTTGAGCACGAGAGTAAGTACTGGCTGTTCTTCGAGGATTACTCGTACGAGACAATGCGGGGCAGCATCGCCTGCGCCGAAATTTCAGACGATGGGGTGGTCCGCGGGGCACCGCTGGTGTGCCTGGAGAATAGGGACTGCCATTATTCCTACCCACATGTATTTCGCGAAGGTTCAGAGATTTTAATGATCCCCGAGTCGTTTGAATCTAACTCTGTGGATCTGTACTGCTGCCGGCGTTTTCCCAACGAATGGGTGCACGACAGCATACTCATGCAAGGCAGGTTTGTCGATACAACATTGTGGCAAGCGGAGGGGCTATGGTGGCTGGCGACGACGAGCGCAGAACCTGCGCCGGGCGCGGGTTTTCTCTGGCTGTATTATTCAAGCTCGCTCAGGGGAAAATGGCAACTTCATCCTGCGAATCCGATTTCGACTGACATTCGCACGAGTCGCGGCGCAGGACGGGTGTTCCGAGACGGTAACCGACTGATTCGGCCCAGCCAGAGTGGAGCACCCACTTACGGATACAGTCTGACTTTTCATGAGATCACAGAATTAACTCCTCAGCGCTACGCGGAGCGTCCGATGAAAACGATCGGCCCGGAACACTGGCCCGGACTGGCAGGGGTGCACACCTACAATCGCAACGCGCAACTCGAATTCATTGATGGACGCACTCCTGTGTCTCTGGAGCGACTGAAAAGCTGGCGCGATGCCAATCCCGACAGCGCCGACCCCTAAATCCCCTGCGTTCAACAGCTTTAGTGCGTTGTCATTGCAGTTGCGATCCAGTGTGCGCGCGTTTATTTTGGAGCACACAAGGGCATATCCACACTCAGAAGTGCCGAATGCGATTGACTCTGATTGCCTTCTGAAATAACTTTCGCGTAGCTAATTCGTCGGTATGTCGAGTGAGGGGCAAATCCACCCGCCCACTCAGGGGCGCCACGCTCAAGCAAGACCAAAATTGCACACGGAACACGCGTTGCTGGTTAGCAAAACGGCAACCCACGGGCTCGTCGTGTGCCTGAAAAGAGGATGAAGCAGTGCATTTGTCCCAAAAGATCCAGCTTGCCACGTTAATCGTGTTTGCGCTTTCATGCATTGCCGCAAGTCAGACCGAACAGGTTGGGACATTTTCACTTCCAGTACTACGACGACAATTTGTGCGCCGCCGACCTATGGCTGCGCGCAACTTGGCTGCCGCGCAGGGCGCGACCAACTAGTTAACAGTCCCGAGACTCAGGCTTGCGCGAAGCATTGGCACGCCAGCCTGTCCTTGGATCCTGTTTTGGGTTGAAGGACCCGAATCTGCTTTGTCTCAAACTTCTTTCATCGGTTTTCTGAACCTCTCCGGTCTGCAGCCTTGCCACCTAACAGTAATGTTGATGGACCTTCGCATTCTCCTCCCATGAGCGCGCTCTCTCGGCCCATCGAACAGAACGGCCCGATATCCTCACCAAAGTCTCACTCTCTATTTCAGGCAGTGGCAGGAACCCGTGCACATCCGGGTGCCGTGGGGACATTGTCCTTGCGTTATCTGTCCTGGTTTGTAAACCCTCCGTAAAGTACCGGAGTGGACTCAAACCCTTGGTCCCCCAAGACCTATTCCGAGGGATACTCATGCAACCGGCGAAGCAGTTGTCAGTTAGGAATAGCGGCAAGCGAAGTCTGGAGTTGGTGTTGGCGTTCAGCATGTTGGCTGGCGCTCTGGTGCTGCAAGGCTGCTCCGCGGTCCCGCAAAGTACAGCCGCGGCTCAAGCGCCAGCGCCTGCACGAAGCATCACTCTGCCGAGCGCCTCGGTCGGCTCCACCTATGAGCAAGTATTGGTCTCGAACGGCTCTGAAGAGTCGGTGCGTTTAATTCAGGGGCAAGTCCCGCCAGGGCTAACTTTTAATGCGGGGCGTGGAACGATTTCCGGAGTTCTGACGACCGCCGGAACATTCACCTTCGCAATCTCAATGACGGTGGGTCCGCGCGAGACCACGACGGTGTGCAGGTATACGCTGACCGTGAACGCATCCAATCAAGTCATCAGCGTACAGATTTCGCCCACCACGACATCCTTCGTAGCAGGCGCAAAAGTGCAGTTCTACGCGACTGTGAAAGGTACCAGCAATACTGCGGTGAACTGGACAGCGAGTGCAGGGAGCATCTCCAAAACCGGCTTGTGGACAGCTCCGGCGAGCGCGAGCAGCAATCGCGCTAGCATCATGGCGATCAGCGCAGCAGACCCGTCGGCGTATTCCAGCGCGGTCGCAACCATCAGCAATTCTCAATTCAAAATTCTGACCAGCAGCGTACCTCCGGGCGTAAAGGGTACACCGTATTCGGCATCAATGGTTGCAAGCGGTGGGCAAGAGCCCTATCGCTGGAATGTTCTGTCGGGTTCGCTGCCGACGGGACTCAAGCTCGACGCCAGCACAGGATTTTTCTCGGGATCCCCAACCATCCCGGGAACTTACTCCTTCAAAGTTCAAGGAAGCGACGCAACCCAGCAAAGCAGCGAACACAGCTACTCGCTTTTCATCGCTAAAAGCGGAACTTCGTGTGGTCCGCCAAGATATAACTGCTCCCGGATAGATCAAGCTATCGTGCAAGCTCCGGCGCCGCCTAATATGGGCAACCTCACTGGCGAAAATACGATCGTTGCCGATCCTGATTTTGGCAATCGGATTGTCCGGGTTACCGACGCTGACGAAAATCCGCTGGCTTCCTTCCAGAATCGCAGTTTCATGACCACATCCAGCGGTAGCGCGGATGAGAATATATGGAATCTGGATTCGACTCTACTGATCGTGCAGGACACCGGCGCGCTGGGCTATCCGCTCACCTTTGACCCCAGCACGATGCAGGCCTCAAGAATGTATGTTCGAAAGTTCCCCAGCACGAACGGCTTAGTGTTGAAACGAACCGGCAACTGGAGCCGCGTGACCCCGAATCTGCTCTATACGGAGGATGGGACCACGATTCAGAAGTACGACTTCAGCGATCGCGTCAATCCGCCTACGCCGCAATTCCTTTATGACTTCACCAGCAGCCCAAACTGCCTACCGGCAGGATTCGAGGCAACCTGGCAGAGCCGCGGCGGCGTGAGTGCCGACGATACGGCGTTCGCGATGGGGTACTCGAACAAGGGAGGCCAGGGAACAGGCATCTATGCGGTGGTTTACAAAGTAGGAAGCGGTTGTTCCGTGCTCAATACCTCCACTGGCCAAGTGTCGGGCGATTGGGGAGTGAAAGGCACAATTGGCAGACCAGAACGCTGGACGATTCACAACACAAAAATCAGTAAGGACGGAAACTGGCTTATCATCGCCAAAGAGAATTGCCTGATCACCACTTGCTCCACTGGACCTTATTTTTGGCAGATTGGAACCACGAACGTGATTTCCTGCGGGGACGGAGGTCTTGGCTCGGGACACTGGACCGAAGGCTACACACACTGGGTGAACAATCATAACACTCCTGTCGGAAGCGAGGCGATGCGCCTTTTCGCTCTTCCAAGCTCCGTTATAAACATTACCCCTTACCTTCCCTCATCGGGCATAAACGGGATCTTGGACCAACATCTTTCGTGGAACAATGCGGATCCGTTGGATAACGTGCCATTCGCATCGTCTACATGGATGCCGTTGAGCCCCTTCACTGGCCCTTGGTACAACGAAATCATTGGAGTGGCAACGGACAGAAGTGGAACGATCTGGCGGTTCGCGCACACCTTCATCACCGCACGAAACCAGAACTTCTCTGTCAAATACGGCATCGGGAGCGTCTCGCAAGATGGAAGGTTTTTCGCTTTTTCCTCGGATTGGATGAGCACGCTGGGGTCGGAATCCGGGGCAAAAAACTGTGCGACCGGGATTAATTGTCGTGGTGACGTTTTCGTCGTTGAACTGCGGTAAGACACGCAATCGCTCGATTGCCGGCGATGAGTACGTGCGCCACCTGACTGGCCGGAACGCCCCGGGGACGTAGTGAACTCCTCGTTTGCGGCGGTGCCAGTCGGTACCGACCGCCATTTCCCATGCGGAACCGTCTGTCAAGGCGCAGTCCTGTCCTTCAGCTTCTCGCCGTGTGAATGCTTCTGATAACCTAGTCACGTGGGTTCTGGACTCCAGCGGTTTGCACAGGAGTTTGTGCTATCTGCAATCAATCAAATGCGGCAATACGCCCGCCGGAGTTGCTGGCCTCTCTCCTCTGCCCGGTTTGCCGTGGTGTGCTAGGGGAGCAGGAAGATAGATATTCCTGCGCAGCCTGCTCGCGCCGCTTCCCCGAGGTAAGAGGCGTCGTCAGATTTGTCGAAGAAAATAACTATGCCGACAGCTTTGGTACCAAGGCACGTAATTCCAGCGCATGCAACTGGACGATCAGAGACGGAACCTTTCTGAACTGGACTTCATCCGAAAGACCTGGCTGCAACCACAGCATTTCAAGGGCATGTCGCCGCACGTGTTACATCGTTTCTTTCGCGTAATCGTGCCTTTCTTTTATGGGCTGAACCGCGCATTGAAGGTTATTCCCGTCGTCGGAAAGCCCCGGGCTGGGGTCACGCGTTTCCGGTGAACACTCATTCCAATCCGGACGTGTGAATCCTGGATACGCTCGACTGGCCGAACAGGTCTCGCCGGACAACCGGCGAATGCGATATACTGCTGATAATGGGGGATTTGTTGCATAATGTAGTCGCGGTCGCACGAACCAAAGCCAGTTACCAATCCTCCGCGGAAGCTGGCTGCGCTCCCGAGATCGGGGGGGCCACGACTTCAGCCGAAGTCGCGCTTCACCAGTTATTTCGCACTTGGCGCTTGGATCCGGACCACTACGGGACGTCTGCTTGGAACCCACTTGCGGGGTTGATCCCGGTTGGATCTCGTATTGTGCTAAAGCCAAACTGGGTGTTCCACGAGAATCAGAGTGGCGCCGGCTTGGAGTGTCTGATTACACATAGCAGCATTATCGAGGCGGTTGTGAAGTACGTTAGTCTCACCGATCCTGCCCGTGTGGTTATCGGCGACGCACCCCTGCAAGGTTGCGATTTTGAGCAATTGCGTAGGAACGCTGGCATCGAAGGGATGGCCGATCGCCTCCGCCGGAGTGGTCTGCAATTCAGCATTGTCGACTTTCGCCGCACCATTCTTGCCGGCAACGCTGTGGATCTCCAGAGATCGGAAGGAGTACGCGACCTTTCGAACTTTGTTCTCTTTGATCTCAAGAATGACAGCCTGCTGGAATCGCTATCCAAGGATGCATCTAGGTTCAGAGTAACGATGTATAACCCCGAGTTATTGCAACGCACACACGGCGCGGGACGGCATCAATATCTGGTTGCCAGAGAAGTCATCGATGCCAACGTAGTCATCAACCTGGCGAAACTGAAATCGCACAGGAAAGCTTGCGTGACTGGTGCTCTAAAGAATTTGATCGGGATCAATGGGAATAAAGAGTATTTGCCCCATCATCGCAAGGGTGGCTCCGAAAGTGGGGGAGACTGCTATGTAGGCGGGCCGGTGTGGAAACGGGCTACGGAAGGTTTGTTGGACGCAGCGAATCGGCGCCCGCCCGGACCGGTGCAAGCCGCATTTGCTTGGACGGCTGGTACAGCGGAAAAAATCGCGGTCAAGGTGGGAGCGGATGGGAATTTGGAAGGATCATGGTATGGAAATGGTACGATTTGGCGCACCTGCCTCGACTTGCAACGAATTCTTCGCTACGGAAGGCTTGACGGATCGCTTGCGGCTGCGCCGCAACGCACCGTAATTTCAATTACGGACGCGATCATAGGCGGGGAAGGCGAAGGCCCGCTGGCGAACACCCCTGTTCCTAGTGGTTTTGTGACCGGTGCTTTAAACAGCGCAGCGGCGGAATGGGTCCACGCTCGTTTGATGGGCTTCGATCCCATGAAGATAGCTTTGATTCGCGAAGCGTTCGGACAATTCTCCTACGCTTTAACAGATTTCTCGCCCGATGCCGTTCGCGTATGGATCGCCGAAACAGAGAGCTCTGCCGGCGACATTCGTCCATTCGAAGGGCGGAGTTTCTTGCCACCCCGTGGTTGGCGCGGCCATTGTGAACTCATGGAAGGTGGTCTCTCGACACGCGCTGAATCCGGAGATTCTTGTTTGTTCGGCTGACTCTTAAACCATGATTCCGCTCACGATCAGCCGTCTCTGGTGGCACAGATATCTCCGGCGAAACGCAACTTCATACGCCGACCTGGACCGGTTCCCTCAGCTTCGTCCTGATGAACAGCGAAAAGAGCTGGGGCAGCGATTGTTGCGCCAGATTCGTTATTTTGGATCGCGCGCAGATGCGCTGCCGGAATGGCGAGAGGCTGCCAAAATCGATCATCCGGAAGATTTGTTTCGGGTTTGGCCAGAGCTGCCGGTCATTACTAAGAATGACCTGCGTACGCGCTTTCCTGCCCAAGAGATTGGCCAACGTTTTCACATTGCCGGCCAGGCAAATAGCACGGGAGGTTCCACGGGCGAGCCGGTGCATTTTTTTCAGAACGTGGAAATGTTAAGGAGCAACGCAGCGGCTATCACCTTTAGTGCGATTCGAATGGGCTGGTTCCCAGGAATGCCGATCATCATACTCTGGGGATCCGAACGCGATATCAAGAAGCGGACCACGTTGCGCAATCGCGTGTATGGTTTGCTCCGCAACGAAATCCTGGTGGATGGCTACCATCTTTCAGATGAGACTGTCGACCGAGTGTGCAGGCATATGCTTAAAGGTCCAATTGCGGTCTACGGATTTACGTCCATGCTGGAATTCGTTGCGGGTCGAGTACTGGAGAAAAAAAAAGAGATCCACCATGGCGTGGTTCGCACTGCCTGGAATGGTGGCGAAATGCTGTTCCCGGAACAGAGTGAGATTTTTCGGCAGGCATTCGGCGTGCCGCTGTTCAACCGCTACGGAGGACGTGAGCTTTCGGTAATGGCCTGTCAATTCTCCGAGGGTGGGCCGCTGAATGTAATGCGCCCGTGCCTTTTTCTGGAGGTCTTAGACGACCGTGGCCATCCGGTTGCGCCCGGGGAAGTTGGCCGGCTCGTATGGACAAGTACCGTTTGCCGAGGAACTCCTTTCCTTCGCTACGATGTCGAAGATCTCGGCACATTTCGGGCGTGCGATTGCGACGAGTCAGGTGTATTCGCCATTGATAGTCTTCATGGCCGGGTCAGTGGGCTCCTCGAATTGCCGGACGGCCGCAAGATCAACAATCTCTATTGGAATCATTTCTTCAAAGAAATCAAAGAGGTTGCTCAATTCCAAGTAATCCTACGCAAAGACGGAAGTCTCCAGGTTCTTCTCCGAGGCGAGGGCTTTGCCTCCGATCGAGAGGCGCAAGTTCGAGGGTTGCTTGCCCATTTTCTGGGTGCTGTACCGGTTAACCTTCAGTGGGTAAGGAACATACCTTTGACCAAAGAGGGGAAGCTGGTTCAAGTCTATCGGGAAGCTTGAAGCAATAGATAATGGGCTGCTCGGTGAAGGCGGCCCCCAGCAAGAATCGCGGAATCGAAATCATTTTCTCTCTCCAATGCTAAGACAATTGCGACGGGCCGCATTTCACCTGCAGCGAAGCTGCGGCATCTTCCGCCGGGTGGCAGACAGCACATGGCGAAAGAATCGCCTGCTGATCCTCTGCTACCACGGTATTTCGCGGATTGATGAGCATTTGTGGCGGCCCGGCTTGTATATGCAGCCCGAAATCTTCCGTCAGCGCCTGCAGATTCTTGCAGAAGGTAAGTACAACGTGTTACCGCTGGGAGAAGCGCTTCGGCGCATCCGTGCTGGGCAATTGCCGCCTCGAAGTGTGGCTATCACGTTCGATGATGGAGGCTACGATTTTTACGAGGCGGCTTTTCCGATTATAGAGAGCTACGGTTTCCCGGTGACCGTCTACCAGACTACGTACTACAGCGATTATCAGAAGCCAATTTTCAATCTGGTGTGCTCTTATATGCTATGGCAGCGGCGTAATCAGCCCCCGCGAAACGGAAAGGAATTCGGATTCTCTGAGCCTCTGGACCTGAGTACAGAAAGCAGCCGTGCCACTATTGTAAGGAAATTGATTTTGGATGCCGAAGCAAGCAAGTTGAACGGAGCGCAACGGGATGACCTGGCCAGGCGTTTGGCCGAGCACCTTAACATTCCTTACGACGAGATCCTATCCAGCCGGATACTGCAAATAATGAATCCGTCTGAGCGAGACCAGCTTGCTGCCGCAGGAGTTGATTTCCAGTTGCATACTCACCGGCATCGAACTCCGATTGACGAAAGTCTTTTTCGCAAAGAGATTGAAGACAATCGCCAAAGCTTGGGCCCCTTAGGCGACGCTGCGGTCCATTTCTGTTATCCCAGTGGTATCTATCGACCTGAGTTCTTGGGTTGGTTGCAAAAAGAGAGGGTAGTCTCTGCGACCACATGCGATCCTGGGATGGTGAGTAGGCAGAGTAATCCTCTACTCCTCCCCCGTTTAGTCGATACATCAGCACACTGCGCGGTCGAATTTGAAGCGTGTTTGACGGGGCTTGCTTCGTTGCTCAGGATTCGCAGGCCAGCCCCACAGATTGTTCCCGCAGCTGCCGGCAGTGCCTCCCAGATTAAAACCCACCATCGCTCAATTATCCAGGAAAAAGCCGGGAGGAAATAGTTTTCCGCGAGTACTAGTGCTTCCTCAGTGACTGTGGCATAGTTTTTCTGAGTAAACAGCGGGAAATCACCGGGATTTCCCCATATTCCTGGTTACCGAGAGAGCAGTGGAAAATTCCTGTTCACCACATTTTTTACTTGTTTTTGAACACTGACTGGCGTCAAGATACGCCCCCGTTGTCCTGCTGACCATCGGTCGCAAGAGCAGGCGATTCCGAGTCTCCTACTCGGCAGTTCCTTTCTGGGAGGCTATATGCGGATCCACGCCAGCAAGCACTTTCAGCAAGCCCACAGCTTTGCGAGCCGGTTCTCTGTGAGCATCCTGTGCGCCCTAATCTGCCTAACCAGCTTCCACGCAGCGGCCCAAACAAAGGTCACTACCTGGCACTACAACAATGGCCTAACCGGCGCTAACACCACCGAAAAGATACTGACCGCGAGCAACGTAAAGGTGAGTACATTCGGAAAATTGTTTACCCAGCCAGTAGACGGCTTCATTGTTGGGCAGCCGCTTTATTTGCCAGGTGTCACCATCCCCAATAAGGGACTTCACAACGTGGTATACGTCGCAACGATGAACGATACGGTATACGCTTTCGATGCGGATGCAAGTACTGCACCCGCGCTGTGGAAAGCCAGTCTGCTCAGCCATAGTCCCGCAGGAGCAACAGCCGTTCCAGTCAGTGTGAAGGGCTGTGCCCCAACGACTAAGTTCACGCAAGTCGGAGTTGTCTCTACTCCGGTCATCGACGCAGCCGCCGGTTATCTGTATCTTGTCGCGGAAACTTACGAAAACGCATGTAGTTCATCGCCTGCATGTCTTAGAGGTGAGCAGTAGGCAAGAGCGGGCTGGCTCGCCCATCACCATAAGGGCGAGCTATACGCATGCTGGGATCACTTATCCCTTCGTCGATACTCGCCAAATGAACAGGCCGGGACTGCTGCTGGCCAACGGGCACGTTTATATCGCGTTCGGGTCGCCGGCTGCAGTGGAGGCGATCAGGGCTGGATCATGTCATACAGTACAAGCACGCTACTGCAAGATGGTGTGTTCGATGACGAGCCGGGAGGCAGGTGGGCCGCCATTTGGCAACAAGGCGCGGGAATCTCCGCCGATCCCGCCGGCAGGATTTACGCGGAGACCGGCGAAGGCTCTTTCTCGGCGGGAGTAGATCTGTCCGGTTAGCGTGTTCAAATTGGCCCAGGGGACCGGTCAACTCCCTCTTGCGGATTGGTTCACTCCTTACAACTGGCAGCCCCTCTCCAATGCCGATCTGGACCTCAATACTGCAGTGCTGATCCTTCCACTCAGTCTGGTTTACATCCTTACGAAGCGATAGCGGTTGGGAAACAAGGAACCATTTATCTGATCGATCGCAAAAACATGGGCCACATTTGCACGAGCTGCACGACCAAGGACAGTCAGATCGTCCAGGAACTCGCGAGCGCTGTCCCGAATACGGGAAGTCCCACCTTCTGGAATCAGACCGTGTATTTCACTGGAGGAGCCTACGTGCAGGCCTATAAAGTCAACCAGGGTTTGCTTTTTACTCCTCCTACTCTGGATCAGACCGCTGGCGGGGGCCTACGATCGTTACCGCAAACAGCAATGCGGACGGAATACTTTGGAGCCTGAGCTACTCCGGCGTGCTGTGGGCAAGGGATGCTCAAACTCTGAAAGTGCTATACACGAGTAGGCAGGCTGCGAACGGTAGAGATCTAGTGCCTCCCATAACGCATTTTGCGACTGCAATCGAGGCCGACGGCAAAGTCTTCATAGGGACACAGAACAGCCTGGTCGTCTTTGGGTTGCTGCCGTGGAGTGGGCCGTCGTAGCCGTGCATCCGGCAACAATCTCGAGCATGTGAACGAATCAAATTGATTTCACGACAGTTGTTTCGGCGTGGGTACGCTCACAACGCGTTGGTCCGGAGTAATGCAGTCGAGATTCTCGTGCCCGATTTGCGCAGCGTCCATGCGAAAGATGGGAAGTGGCCAACGGATCCGAGCAAGCTGAGCGAAGAGGTGCTCATCGGGCAAGGATTAGTCGATTTCCAGAAAGTATTCACGACACTTCACGAGTTCGGGTATCCCAGCGATATGACGATTAAACATGACATCTCGGGCCCACAGCAGATAGAACACGTGAAGAACGAAAGACTATATTTGCAGCGGATTCTGGATGAAGTGCTGTCCTGATCTCAGGGCTCACGTCCAGAATTGCATTGGAATCTAAGGATCAGCAAACGTGGTGTTGGAACGCGAGGACAGATGAACCGTCGGGAGTTTCTGCAAACCGGGGCACGAGTACTTTCAGCCATGTTGGTGCTCAATTCCCGTGTAGTAGTTTCGGACCTGCACACCCGTAGTTGTGCCGCTTGAGGTCTTCAGATCAACTCTCAGCACGTGCCACCGCTTGTAGATGCAACAGCGCACGACGACCGACTCCCGATTTTCTCCAAACACCGTGCCGATGCTCCCTTTTGAATCAGAGTTGGGCACCAGGAAAGAGCGAGAAAAACAAAAACCGCCTGCGATCAGGTAGCGACAATCTCGCTGGAGTTACGGGCCTCACACCCGCTCACATCTGGCCTTTGCAGCCCCGGAGGCTTCCTTGCGCTGGTACCACTTGGTACTGACCGCTATCTCCCTACGGAACCGCATCTGCAGGGGCGCGGTTCTGTTCTGCAGGTTCTCGACGCGTGGATGCTTCTGATAACCTAGGGTGCACGGCCGTAAGTCGTTGCAACCCAGTCAGTCATTTTTCTGTAGGGCGCGGAATGTCTAACCTCAATCAAAAACTGGCGGCCTATTTTCGAGTCCTGACGAAACAGCAAGCGGCGGCGAGGGGGCTAACGGTCTTTCCCGACGACACTTTCCTGGTTTCCTTTCCCCGATCGGGGAATACCTGGACACGATTTCTAGTCTGCAACCTCATTGACACCGCCCACCCGATCAGCTTCGCCGAACTGGAGTCGCGAATCCCAGAGATCTACTTTGTTCCCGACCGCAAGCTACGAAGGTTCCCCAGGCCACGGGTCATCAAAAGCCACGAATGCTTTGACCCGCGCTACCCGAAGATCATCTACATCGTACGAGATCCCCGGGACGTGCTGATCTCGTATTACGAGTACCAACTGAAGCGGCGCGTTTTGAGTGACGACTGCTCGCTTGACGAATTCTTGCCAAAATTCATGGAGTCGGCAATCGAGCCGAAGATCGGATCCTGGCGAGACCATGTCGCCAGTTGGATTGGCACCCGGGGCGGGCAGCAGAATTTCCTTTTATTGCGTTACGAAGAAATGCTGGGAAACACTCACGCTGAGGCCACGAAAATCGCGACATTCCTTGGTCTGGATTTCAACCTCGACCGGATTGCACGAGCGGTGGAACTCAGTTCCGCCGACCGAATGCGCAAGCTGGAAAAAGAACAGGCAAACCAGTGGAGTGCGACCAAGAAGACGCGTCAGGACAAGCCTTTCGTGCGCAAAGCGATTTCGGGTGATTGGAAAACCCGGCTCTCAGAAAGTTGTGTCGCTTCCATCGAGGCGGCCTGGGGGGACCTCATGCGCTCTGTGGGTTACGAACTCGTTAGTGCCAACCCTCCCTTAAGACGTTAGCCATTGCCGTTGCTGAACTTGATCACAAAAGGTAAGGAAACTCCGGATCCGTGACGATGCACAGGTCGCTATCTGCCAGGCTCAAGTCGATGGGTTGATTGGGTGGAATGAGTGCCCGGGGATCCAGGGAAAAGATCTTATCCGTCTGGCGTCGTACGAAGCCTGGGTTTGACCATGCTTGTTGAACGGATGCAACCGAAGAAGCAGCTGTAACCTCTGCTATGTTCGGATCTACCGCAGCAGTGCTGGCCGCAAGATTACACATAGCAGGCCACGAACCTCGCTCATTTCCAATCAGTCGGACGTCCACGATGCGTGCTTGATGGCCGATTACAGCCAGCAAGAAAAAGCCCCGAAGTTGCTCTTTTTCACGAACCAGATATCCGGAAAACTTTGCCGCAGGGCAGGTCAAGAGATGATTCAGCTCTGCAACGGTCCTGAGGGACATCGTTGAATCGCAGACCTTCCCGTTGATTTCAGGCTCCAGAGCATCGGGGAAGGCGGTCACTTTTTCAGCCGTCCATCCTTCTGGTACCGGAGCGTTCGTAGCAAGAGTCCGCGTAAGGTTCCGGAGTAACTTCATTGGCACCTTCCAGTTCTTCTGAGGCGTCGTGCGAAAATGCAGCCATGGGCGAACGACGCGGGCATATTGCTGCAACTCGCCGCAACGCTTGTAACCCAGCTTTGGAAGCACACTGAGTGTATCTTGTGAACCGCCAACGTTGATGAGCAGATCGGCGAGCCCTGCTATTTTTCTGAGCAGGTACACTCCGGCGCCGACTGCCGAGCGACTGGCCACCCAATCAATCAGCTGTATGGCTCTCAGTTCGGTCCCCTGGGCCTGCATGCGAACGGGCCAGATGCCGCCATGGGCCACTATTCTCCCCGATTCTTTGAGCGCAAAGCTGCGAAATTCGGGCCAGGCTGGGTGCCTTGAAAAATACTTCCATGTAAGGACTTCGGAGCGAAATGACGTGACAGTCGCCCCCTCATCGGACGAATTCACCAGGAATTCTCGCAGGGCAGGCTGCTCTGAGGCCTCTAGTTTGACAAACTCGAATGGCATTTATGGATCAAGACCATCGCGGCGAAAATCGCTTTTAAAATATACCAGCCGGGAACCTCGCCAAAATGAATCAGCGGACGTAGGTCCGCAGCACCGCTAGGACCCACAGTGAAATCTTGTTGCTCCCTCGCCTATTCAGCGGCGACGCCCCATCAAAGTCGAAAGCGAGAACCAGCGGCCTAGGAGATCTGCTGGCGATTCGCCGAAAGGCCGTTCGGAAACCATCCCGAGCTTGGGATAGGACCCGAGCACCCCTTCTTATGAACGACCTCCCAATCAGCCGCCAAAGGTTGTCCATACCAGTTTTGTGAATTCCAGGAAAAAAATCTTCGCCGAGAGCCGGTGCCGCCACCAAGGCTTCTGGAACTCGGGATCGTCGACCCCGGCCACCCAAACACGCATGCTAGGGTCCCGCCGGGCCAGTCGATTCCAGATCATTGCGGCCCTGCGTGTGTGGTAATTCGAAGTAACCACCACGATGGATTGCCAATGATGCTGCCGGATGCACGGTGTGAGAGCCTGCATCTCGCTATCAGTAGAGTTCGTATCCGCATCGGTTTCGCAGAAATCGATATGGGACCCCCAATCCTGCCCGTACGTTCGCTCCAGGTAAGCTCGGGCGATAGGAGGGATTGACTCCCCCCAAAATGACACGTGCGGCACACTGAGCAGCGCTCGCGGAGCAATGCCTTGTTGCAAGAGCTTGACAGCTCCGGCGATGCGGGCTCTTTCTCCTTCAAAGGAGCCTTGCAACACAACAACGCCATTCACGGTTCCGATTGGCGGCCGCGGAGAAATCAGGAGCCGATCCCCAAATATGAGAACAAAAACGCTCGCGAGCACGACCACGACCGCCAGAAACAAAAGAATGCGGAGACAGTCACTCTTCGCCAAAGTGCCAAAATTGTAGCATCCGGTTCAGTTCTCGCCGGCGCTCCATCTGCCATGCCCAGTAACCTAGACAGGCTCAGGGGCTTTGTGCCAAGCTGAAGGATGAGTTGCGTCAACCAAATGGGGCATCCGACTTGCATGCGCGGCGTTGCCTTTTCCTTGGTGTAGACGTCTGTTTCTCTGAACCACCCACTCACCGACTTCAGAAGAATGTGGGGTTGCAAGGATGGCGCGACTTGCGCGTTCGGTGCGGATGCAATCGAATGAGCCTTAAGACACGAGCTCTCAAGAACATCCTTTCCAGTTGGGGAGGTCTGGCCACCAATATCGCCGTCGGCTTGTTCCTATCCCCTTACATTTTGCACCACCTCGGGGATGACGCTTTCGGATTGTGGGTCCTGATTTTTTCGCTGAGCGGATATTACGGGATCTTCGATTTTGGGATCAGGTCCTCGCTCGTACGCTATGTTTCGAAATTCCAAGCCACCGGCGATCGAGAAGAGCTGGCCCGGCTGATCAACACCTGCTTCTTCGTCTATACCGGTATTGGCGCAATCTTGCTCGTGCCGACATTTCTGGGCAGCTTTTACGTGGAGCACATCTTTCATGTACCGCCCGGATTCCTTCGCGACGCTCGCATTCTGTTCATCATGGTGGGAGGGTCGCTGGCACTCGGGTTTCCGCTGGCAATCTCGGGCGGCATTCTCGAAGGCTTACAACGTTTTTATCTGCTCAATTGGACCAATATCGTGGCTACGCTGCTGCGAGCGGTGTTGGTCGTTTATGTACTGCGAGTCGGTTATGGACTGCTTGCGGTTGCACTGGTAACGGTAGGGCTCCCAATAGTTGGAGCCACGGTTCGGTTAGTGATTGCTCATCGGTTGCTCCCCGTTCCTTATGGCTGGAAATACGTGAGCCGGGGATCGCTGCGACAGGTAGCAAGCTATGGCTCGGTGACCTTCTTGATCATCGTGGCTGGACGCTTGCGTTTCAGAACCGACGCAGTGATCATCGGCAGCTTCCTAAGCGCCGGGGCCATTACCTTCTTCTCCATTGGAGCAAGACTGGTTGATTATGCGACGGAAGTGGTGAGCAGCCTCGCGCAGATTTTCGTTCCCATGTCGAGCCATTTCCACGCGAGTGGAAATTTCGTGCAGCTGCGCAAGATCTTCATCGCTGGCAACCGAGCTTGCGCCTTTGTTACTCTCCCGCTCACTGTAACCCTGGTTGTCATGGGAAAATCGGTCATCGAAGCGTGGGTCGGTCCGCGCTACGTTTCGAGTTATCTGGTGCTTTTGATCCTGCTGATCCCGTCGGCACTGTACATCTCACAGAGTTCGTCGAACCGGATCCTGTTCGGCATGAGCCTGCACAAGTCCCTTGGCTACGTGGTATTGCTGGAGGGAATTGCCAATGTCATTCTGAGCGTCGCTCTGATCCGGCCGCTCGGCATCGTGGGTGACGCTATCGGAACCGCCATTCCCCTCCTGTGCACTTCCCTATTCTTCTTGCCGAGACATACGTGCCGGCACCTGAACGTTCCAGTCTGGAGATTTCTGGTGGAGGCGTACACGTATCCGCTTGTGCTGTGCATTCCGATGTCTGTGGTCATGGTCTTTATGCAGCGCTATTTCTATGCGCATCATTATCTGCAACTGGCAATCAATCTGGCAGCCGGATTTGCTGCCTACGGGATCGGGATACTTTGGTTCGTGCTCACCCGCGAGCCGCTGGGTATTGAAGCAAGAATCAGAGTATCGCGTTATTTCCGGGAAAGCGGTGCGTCGCAGTCGTAAGGCGGCAATTCTTCGCTCTGGTGTAGTTACTGAAAGTCGCAGGCTTTGCTGGAAATCGGCTGTTAATATGAAGATCCATGAAGCAGATCCTCCGAAAAGGCTTGAAGGACATCATCGTGGATGAGGTACCTGATCCTACGGTCAGCTCTCATCACGTGCTGGTTCGCCCTATTTACTCCCTCATCAGCAGCGGTACGGAAACGGCAAGCATCCACAAGGAGGGCGTGGCGCGAGCAGTGGCCAACGATCCCTCGCAGATCACCAAAGTCTGGAATGCTCTGAAGGACGCCCCGATCCGGACAGTTGCCGAGGTCAAAGCGAAGTTCAGCGAGTATGCGGTACTGGGATATTCCGGCGCGGGATATGTCGCCGAGAAGCACCCCTCGGTCACGGACCTAAAAGTGGGAGACCGGGTCGCCTATGGAGGAGAGGGTACCGGCCACAGTGAAACGATTCCGGTGGGACGGAATCTGGCGGCGCGCATTTCTAATAATGTTCCCTTCGAGTATGCCTGCTTCACTACCCTCGGCAGCATTGCACTGAATGGAGTTCGGATAGCAAATATCTCATTAGGCGAGAGAGTGGCCGTGGTCGGGCTGGGCCTGGTCGGGCAACTAGTCGCGCAATTGGCCCGGCTTCAGGGTGGATCCATTATCGCGACTGACCTTCGAACGGAACGGGTAGAGCTGGCGCGCCGGCTCGGCGCCGATGAAGCCGTGGTCGGAAATTCCGAAATCGGCGCGCAGATTCGTGCCCTGAGCGACGGACATGGCGTCGATTGCGTCATTATTGCTGCGGCGGCAAAATCTGACGCGCCGTGCCGCCTTGCCGTAGATATCTGCCGCGATCGCGGGCGCATTGTCGACGTCGGCGCGGTAGAGCTCAATTTTCCCTGGTACGAGACGTATCTCAAAGAAATTCAGGTGCTCATGGCCCGTGCGTACGGCCCGGGCAGCTATGACTCCTCCTATGAACGGGACGGGAAGGATTACCCGCGAGCATACGTTCGCTGGACTGAAAACCGCAACATGGAGGAGTTTCTCCGACTGCTTGCGCAAGGACGGGTTCAGATCGAGCCGCTGATTACGCATCGCTTTGCACTGGAAGATGCCGCGAAGGCTTATGACACGATCATGGATCCGTCTTCGAACAGCCTGGCCGTGCTGGTGAAGTATCCCTCCGCGGATCTGGAGGAACCACTCGCCGACTTTCGGCCCAAGCGCCGAATCGAAGTTCACACCCCCAGCGCCGATTCGACTTCCATAGGGGTCGCGCTGGTTGGGGCAGGCAACCTGGCACGTTGGGCTCATCTACCCAATCTGAAGAAAACTCCAGGCGTGCGGCTGCGCGCGATTCATTCGAGCAGCGGCGCCCGCGGCAAGAGTTACGCGGTGCGTTTCGGCGCGGAATATTGCGCGACCGATTACGACGAGATCCTGGCCGATCCAGAAGTGCAGGCGGTCGTGATCGTGAGCCGGAATCCGCAGCATGCTCCCCAGGCACTCGCAGCCCTGCATGCGGAAAAACATGTCTTTGTCGAAAAACCCATGGCTCTCACCGAGAGCGAGTGTCGCGACCTCTGTCAGGCAGTGGCCAGCAGTGGAAAGCAGCTTACAGTTGGGTTCAACCGGCGCTTCGCGCCCACCTACTCGGCATTGAAAAAGCAGTTGGTGAAGCGCAGTGGGCCAGCAGTTATCAATTGCCGCGTCAATTCACCCGGAATCTCAGGCTCGTATTGGATGGCAGATCCAGCCATTGGGGGCGCCATTCTGGGAGAAGGCTGCCACTTTATCGATCTGATGTACTGGCTGCTCGAGTCGGAGCCCATCGAAGTAACTGCCTATTCGCTACCCACAGGCAAGATGGACCCCATAGGAGAAAACAACACCGTGGCGGCATTTCGATTTGCCGATGAGTCAATCGCCAATCTGACGTATTGCACAGTGGGCAGCCGAAGCTCGGGAGGAGAGCGCGTGGAAGCCTTTGCCCCAGGAGCGGGAGCGATGGCCGAGGATTTCAAACGATTCACGCTCAAAGCGGGTGTAGTACGCAGCAAATCGAGCTGGTTTGCCGAAAAAGGTTACGAAGGGCAAATGAGCGACTTTTTTAGCGCGCTGAAACAGGGACGGGCACCGCAAGTGACGGTTTTCGACGGCGTCCGCTCCACCCTGGGATGTCTCCGGATGATGGAATCCGCGCGTGAACGTGCTCCTCGGAGAATCGATCTGGAAGGATTTCTCGCTACCCCTGCCCGATGAGAGTGCTCCAGCTAGGACCCTATCCGCCGCCCCACGGCGGTGTCCAAAGTAACTTGGTCGCGATACGGAGCTTTCTGCGAAGCCAGGGTGTGGCCTGCCCGGTCATCAACATTACACGTCATAGGAAGCCGGAGTCTGACGAGGTCTACTATCCGAGCAGTGCCGCCGGACTACTCCGGTTGCTCTGGCAGCTGAAGTACGACGTGATCCATTTGCATGTGGGAGGAACACTGAATAGGCGTGTTCTGGCTTTAGGGCTGGTATGCACACTGCAATCAGGTAGCAGATCGGTTCTGACATTCCACTCTGGCGGATACCCATCCTCTCCCGAAGGACGGGCGACAAAGCGAACTTCACTTGCAGGTTTTGTTCTACGGCGCTTCGATGGTTTGATCGGAGTGAATCGGGAGATTATGGATTTTTTCGAACGCCTCGGCGTTCCGAGCCGGAAGTCGAGATTGATCCTGCCTCATTCGTTTTTGCCCGAGGGCGGCAACGAGAACACATTGCCGCCTCCCGTGGAATCGTTTTTCGATACTCACCACCCGGTTCTCATCTCCGTGGGACTGCTGGAGCCCGAGTACGACCTGCCCTTGCAGATTGAGGCGCTGGGATCAATTCGGCAGAAGTTTGGGTCCGCAGGCCTGGTGTTAATAGGATCCGGCAGCCTGGAGCATGAAATTCGCGATCGTATCCAGGCGCGCGATTACGTTGAGCACATTCTACTCTGCGGAGACGTGCCGCACTCCTCCACCTTGCAAGCCATTTCACGCGCGGATCTCATGTTGCGCACTACACTTTACGATGGAGATGCCGTGTCGGTCCGCGAAGCTTTGCACTTAGGCACGCCCGTGATCGCCACGGATAACGGAATGCGGCCGGCCAGAGTTCATTTGATTCCCCCCTCGAATTTGGAGGCACTCTTGCAAGCTACTGAGGAGCTCCTCTTGCATCCCGTCAGGAAAGCGAGTTCGGCGGAGACAGACGACAGCAATCTGCGCGATGTATTCTCGTTCTACAAGGAATTAACAGGCGGCTCTACCGCTGGAGAGGATCTCGCATTCCGGGGAAAATCACGATGAACAAGCTATTGGTCTCCGGAGGGCGACTTCGCAGCACCATATTCAAGAAATTGGAGGAGTGGGAGTCCTGTGATCAGGCCGTGCTGATCGAATTCGATCTTGCAAATAACCGCTCACGAAAGTGTGTGGAGTATGTGTCGCCTCAGGAAGTCTGTCCGAACGAACTCCCTGCAATTCTGTTCAAGTCGGCTTGCATTCGAGGGAATCTGCTGTACGCATGTACCTCGACCGAAGTTCTGGTTTACGAACTCCCCGACTATCGTGTTCGGCATTACATCTCCCTGCCCTGCTTTAATGATCTGCACCACGTCTGTGCTACGTCTTGGGGAACATTGCTGGTGGTGGTGACCGGTCTGGACATGGTGGTGGAGGTCAGCACGGATGGAAAAGTAATCAGAGAATGGGGGGTGCTCGGACAGGATCCATGGGTTCGATTTTCCCACAGCACAGACTACCGCAAAGTGCCTACCACGAAACCGCATGTATCTCATCCCAACTATGCGTTTGAGCTCGGTCAGGAAGTCTGGGTAACACGTCTACGCCAGCGGGATGCCATCTGCTTGACTAATCCCGGCCTGCGTATTGATATCGGCGTGCAGAGACCGCATGATGGATACCCCTTTCGTGACGAGATCTACTTCACTCTTGTGGATGGGCGCGTTGCAATTGCGAGGCAGGACACGCTGCAGGTGGATCGGATCATCGATTTCAATCAGATGATTCCGAAATCAGATCAAACCCTGGGCTGGTGCAGGGGCGTGTTGCCTCTAGATGAAAGATGGCTCTGGGTTGGCTTCACCAGGGTGCGCCCCACAAAATTCATCGAGAACGTTTCCTGGATTAAGCATGGATTGACCTATCTCCATCGTCCTTCCCACATTGCCCTTTACGATGTGGAGCGCGGCGTGTGTGAACGAGAGATTGAAGTTGAACCGAGTGGGATCGGGGTTGTCTTCGGCCTTCTGCCAGTGCCGTAACGCAGCACTCGGAAATTGCCAAACAGTTCCCTGACGGGCTTTTTGCTATGCCAAAACGCGAGATCGTTTTCCTGATGTATCACGAATTAGCACTTGCTGGACGGCCCCTCTGTCAAAACGAGCCGGGATACTCCCGATATGTGCTAACGGAGGATGAGTTCCGCAGGCAGATCGGCTTTCTGAAGCAGCAAGGATTCGGCGGGCTGTCCGTCGGTCAGGCCCTGGCCTACCCGGAAGGCCGTTTTACCTGCATTACGTTTGACGACGGCTGCGAGACAGATCTTCTGGCAGCGGCACCGATTCTGGGGCAGGCCGGCTACATGGCAACTTTTTTCGTCACCACTGGAACATTGGGGACTACCGGTTACCTCTCCCATCAGCAAGTTCGGGAATTGCGGGCTCTCGGCTTCGAGATTGGCTGCCATTCGATGACCCATGCTTATCTTTCCGATCTCGACGAAAAAGGTTTGCAACGCGAGATTTGCGATGCCCGGTCGCAACTGGAACAGATTGTAGGAGCGTCAGTCGAGCACTTTTCATGTCCCGGTGGTCGCTTTGACGACCGCGTTCTGCTCATGGCGCGGAGAGCAGGATACCGAACCGTCGCAACGAGCCGCCTTCAGGCAAACTCCCCAACATCCGACCCCTTTGCTCTGGGACGCGTCGCGATCCTGAGAGATATTCCTTTAAGCGATTTTGCCGCCATTTGCGAGGGCACCAGCCTGACCCGCCTTAGAGTGCAGACGGCAGTTCGCGAAATTGCCAAGCGGCTCCTCGGAAACTCTGTTTACGATCGCGTCCGCGCCCGAATATTGCGATCGAGCCAACGGCGAAATATGTGAAAGTCTTCTATTTGGCACGATTCAGGCGAGCAATTAGAATTGACTCTGGCTTGGAGAGGAGACTTTCAAGCGTGGCCCCAAAAAAGTTTTATTTTCAGTGTTTTGCAATCATTGCGTTTAGCATGGCCTGTGCTGCGCAGATCCCTGTTAATACCGATACAGCCCCCGAAAAAAAAAGCTGTGTGCCAGGTCCCTACTGCGCTCGAACTGACCGAAAAATTGAGGTTTATCCGGAAAAAGCACCGGCGGTGGGCCCCGCTGGATCCATCATCACGGATCTGGTCTTTGGCTCGCGCATTGTGCGGGTTACCGATCAGAACACAGATCGGGTTAAGACTGGCCGCTCGGTGTACTCACCATCTTCGGCCGAGCAGAACACGTGGAACAAAACTTCGACGATGTTTTATGTGACCACCGATGGCGGATCTTTTCTCCTCTTTCACTTCGATCCCAGTACGATGAAGCCCCAGATTGCCGAAACACCCACCCTACATTGGGGGCCAGAGCCGCAATTCAGCTTCGCACAGAACAATATTCTTTATGGCGTGCAACACCAGGAAGCTACCATCGAGCAATATGACACCGCCAGCGGGAAAGTAAGTGAGATCAGCAAGCCATCAAAATGCGTGAAGCTCGGCGCAGGTGATACGGCCAGTGTGATTTCGGTAAGCGCTGATGATAGTCGTTTTATCACGATTTTAGGTCCGGGCCAGAACAGGAGCTATCTCGTCTACGTTTATGAACGGAACCACGGGTGCCGTTGGTACAACACTGAAACCGGAGAGATTGGCGGCGACTGGGGACCAAAGGGAACCATCTCGGTTCCCGACCGGTTTTTGGTCCATAACGCTCGAATTGCAAAATCCGGCAAATTTGTCTATGTGACTCGCGGTACAAATTCGAGCCCCGGCCATCGCTGGGTAGTGTGGCAACTCGACACTTTAAATGTAAGCGTATGCGAAAAGGCCTGTAGCGGTCATCATGTGATGGGATATTCCCATATCTTGGGCACGTCGGGCTTTCATCATCCCATGGAAGTATTATTGCGACCCCTAGATCATGTGGAGGAGTCCAGATCCATGATTGAGGGATTGGAACAGGGAAAAAAAGAGTGGTACGACTCCCATTTCTCCTGGAATAACGTCGATCCGGACGACACGGCCCCGGTGTGCTATTCAACGTTCTTGCCCAGCAATAGCGCGGCTCCGGGCACCGCTCCCATGGTCACGGGTCCTTGGGAGAATGAGATCGACTGTGCCGAAACTGACGGAAAGGGTTCGAAGGTCTGGCGGTTCGCCCATACTTACAGCTCGGCGAAAAATGGCTTCTGGTCCAGTCCGCGTGGCAATGTTTCTCAGGATGGCCGTTTCTTCGAGTTCACCTCCGACTGGGAAAACCTGTTGGGAACCGGACCTACAGGCAAAAATCGGATGGACGTATTCATTGTGGAGTTGAAGTGATGCATCAGGGGCACAGGAATACGTTGTCCGCGGCGGATGGCTGGTAAGCTCTCCCAACTCCTAACAAAAATCGGATGAAGCACGCTGAACCATGACATCGACGACTCAGACTCCAGACCTGCGCAGCGAGGCGGACCGCCTGATCTTGCAGGGAACGCCGGAATTGGCATCGGCTTGCCTGAGCGAATTTTGGCGCAAGAACGTCGGTACGGCTGCCGCGCCGTTTGTGGTCTCGCGCTTTGAACAGCTGCGCGGCAAAGTTCCTCTGGTTCCCTTCCGCCTCGTATTCCTACGCTCCTTCACGGTGGAGCCCGTGATTCCCCTGCTGCGGGCGGAGGCCTTCGTGCGCGGCGTCGATCTGGCCACAAATATCGGAGAGTTCAACGCGTTCGCGCAGGAAATCCTCGACTCGAGTAGCGCGCTTTACAAATTCGAACCGAATGCCGCCGTCCTGGCCGCTCAGACATCGGACGTAGCCCCCGATCTATGGAGTCCATCCGCGCAGCTTTCGCCGTCGGCGGGACCAGAAATCGTTCAACGAGTTTCCGAGAGCTTCGCGCAATGGATACGCGTGTTTCGAGAGCGCAGCTCCGCCGCAATGATCGTGCATTCTCTCGAGCAACGGGCGTGTCCGAGCGCAGGAGTCCTCGATGCTCAACAGGACAATGGGCAGTCCGCCGCGATTCAGCAGATTAACCGCGAGTTGGTCAAGATCGCGTCTCAGCATCGCAATGTTTACATCCTTGACTATGACGGATTGGTGGCACGGCACGGGCGCTTGCGCTGGCGGGATCAACGCAAATGGCTGATTGCCCGAATGCCCGTTTCGGCCGATCACCTGATTTATCTCGCTCGGGAATGGATGAGGTTTCTGGTACCGCTCTCCGGGAAAACCGCCAAGGTGCTTGTAACCGATCTCGATAACACGCTGTGGGGCGGAATTATCGGGGAAGACGGGATGAACGGAATCAAGTTGGGGCAGGAATATCCCGGCGCGGCCTACCAGGAACTTCAGAGAACGATGCTGGATCTTGCCAGGCGCGGAATTCTTTTGGCAGTGTGCAGCAAGAACAATCCCGACGATGCCATGGAAGCTCTGAGAAGCCATCCCGGAATGCTGCTCAAGCCGAAGGATTTTGCGGCCATCCGCATTAACTGGAGCGACAAGAGTCAGAATCTGCACGAGATTGCAACGGAATTGAATTTGGGTCTGGATTCGCTGGCATTCACTGACGACAATCCCTTCGAGCGCGAACAACTGCGCCAACTGCTTCCTGAGGTCCACGTTATTGATCTGCCGGAAGATCCGCTGGGCTATGCGGCAGCCGTCCAAGACTCTCCCTTATTTGAGCGGCTGGCGCTGTCTGAAGAAGACCAGCAGCGGACCACAATGTACGCAGCCCAACGAGAACGCGCGCACGCAGAACATAATTTTCAGTGCAAGGAAGACTTCTTCCACTACCTGGAACAGGAAGCTGAGGTCGCGCCCGTCTCGCCTGCAACACTTGCAAGGGTGGCGCAACTCACGCAAAAGACGAATCAATTCAATCTGACGACCCGGCGATTCACAGAGCAACAAATCACGGAGATGGCGGCAAGACCGGAATGTCAGGTTCTGTCGATCAAGGTGCGGGATCGATTCGGTGATCATGGCTTGGTGGGGGTCGCCATTACCAAGGATGAAAACGAAACCTGCAACATTGATACACTTCTGCTAAGTTGTCGGGTGATCGGGCGCACCGTGGAAACAGCATTGCTTTCGCAACTCGCGACGCGAGCTTTGTCTCGGCGATGCAAGCGGCTCTGTGGATGGTTTTTGCCCACCAAAAAGAATGCACCTGCTCGTGACTTCTATTCCCAACATGGTTTTGAACTTGCCCAACAGAACGGCAACGGATCTCTTTGGTCTTTTGATCTCAGCCGGGGGAAAATAGCCGCCCCGGAATGGGTTAAAGTGATCGCGGCAAATGGAGGCAAACGTTGACTTCGTCCATCTTCGATCAGATCCGCACTCTGGCGTCAGATCTGTTCGCCATCCCACCCAGTCAGATCGACAACGCGTCTTCCCCGGAAACGATTGAGAGCTGGGACTCGGTTCAGCACCTCAACCTGGTTTTGGCCTTGGAGGAAAAATTTCATCTGCAACTCATGCCCGAAGAGATCGAGCAGATGAAGACCATTGGTGATGTGGTCAAGCTGGTGGAAGGCAAACTGCAGACCGCGCCGAGCTAGTCTTGCCCATCTCGATTCAACCTTACCTTCGCGAACATGAGCCGGCAGTGGTGGAATTCAACCGCAGATTGCAGGCAGGAACGAACGATCCTAATTTAGTCTTCCCGAAAAGTGCGGTCCCGCGCTGGCTTCCGCCGCAATCCGGTTCCCCCGTTTGGAACGATTTTTTTGTCGCCGTGGAGGGATCGGCAGTTCGAGGAGCGTACGCCATCAAGCACGAACGACTCTTCATCCGGGGCAAAGGCATCGTCAACATTGCTTGCTACCATCATTCGCTGGCGGAAGGCATTGTTGATCGTTCGTATGCTTCGGTCGGAGCCTTGCTGGCCCGGGATGCTCTGGCGCGCCAGCCGCTGCTTTATGCCCTGGGAATGGGCGGATCCGACAGCCCCATCGCCAGGATGATCAAGGCCCTGGGGTTCAGCCTCACGCTGCTGCCTTTCTATTTTCGGGTCGTCCACCCCACAAAGTTCTTGCGCGAGATGCAGGCGTTGCGTGCACAGCGTTGGCGTGCAGTGCTCCTGGATTTGGCGGCAATCACAGGGACGGGATGGCTAGGGATCAAAGCTGCTCAATACTTTGGTAGGAGGCATCGCGGTGCAACCGATTTTGTCGCCGAAGAAGTTAACGAGTTCTCCACTTGGACCGACCATCTGTGGGACCAAGCCAAGAGTTTCGTCACCATGGCGGCCGTACGGGACAGCGAGACGCTGCGCCTGCTTTATCCGCCCGACCAGAACACTTTGACACGCATTCGCGTGAGCCGCGGAAATCAAGTGATTGGATGGGCAGTCGTGGGAGAGCGGCGCAAGGATGAAAAGTTCGGCACCATGCGCGTCGGCTCAGTGATTGATTGTTGGGCGTCCCCGGAAAACGCTGGAGCCGTGGTCCAGGCTGCAGCAAAAGCCTTGGAGAAGCGTGGAGTCGATCTGATTGTTTCCAACCAGGCTCACGAGATGTGGTGCCGTTCGTTTGAACAGAACGGATTTCTGAAGGGTCCCTCGAATTTCGTGCTTGCTCTATCGAAAAAACTGACCGAGCTACTGCAGCCGTTGCAGGAAACCCGGCCGTCTTTTCACGTCACTCGCGCCGATGGTGACGGTTTGCCGAATAACTTCTGAGCCGATCAGTTCTGTACGTGAGCAACGTCGGCGCTTCTCTGACTTTCGCTGCTAAGGAGATAGCCGAGCCGCGTCATGATCGCACCCCAGGCAGTCTCAATCTCCTTTACGGATTGCGAAGACAGAACTGATCGCCAGTCGCCGGAAGCAGCTTTGCGGACAAAGGCCTTGTCCTGGCGCGTGTAGCGGGTCTGCACCCATTTATCGCCCTGAGTACTTTCCAGCTTCTTCATCCGGTCGGCGGAACTCAAGTCCACAGCGCGCGCGAGCCGCTCGGGCGCGGGCTCAATCCCCAGCAGCCGGGCAACCTTGACGAGTTCTGCCTGAGCATTCGCCAGCAGGTCCTCGTATCGCAGGATCACAAAACTGTCGCGCCCTTGCCGTGTGCTCAGCCAACTGGTCACGTGGTCTCCCCAATTGGCCAGCCGATCCCAGTAGATTCCTTCGATCCACCGGGGAACGAATTGTTCGATCGGATACTCATCCTGGACTGACTTCTGCTTCATTTCCCAGTGGTATTGCGAGACGGCAACATCGCGAGGATCTCTCACGATGTAGATCACGCGCCTGTAACGAGGATCGAACACCTCGTGACTTTTCAGAATGCGTGGCCGGGGCAGATTTCGCATGTACCGGTCGCTGTGTTTGTACATGTCGGGAACCAGGCGCTCGACATTCAGAAATGTGACTGGCTCTTCCGTATGCACTAAATTTCCCACGAGAAAACGTGTCCACGTGTTTCCGGATCGGGGATAAGAGGTCAAAAACACGTCATCGGGAAAGATGGTTATGTCGCGCTCGATGCGCAGCTTGCGAAACAACACATCACTAACCCGCGAAAGGTGCTTTACACCTCGTTTTAGCATGTCTCTGCCTCAGGATATGCTATCAGTTCACTGAAAATTGCCTTGCATCCAGTTAATCTTAACAAGGCGGTGCGCGCCAATCTTACTCACCCAAGATCGCCCCCTTTATATGCGGCGGTCTGCAACTTAAGCCTCGGTCGTAGGGCTGGAGCCCTCGCCATCAGCCGTTTTTCGCCGGCTCTGCAACCAGCCTTGGAACTGTTGTTTTTTTGCGAAGAGTGTCTTCGCCTGCCCGCGTAGTGTCGAAAGCAAGCCGAAACGCGACTTCGTGAACCATGGCACGCGGTGCGGCACGCAACCATACTTCTCTTTGTAGGTGCCCTCCCCGCCCCAGTCGTAGACTTCGACGCCGCGGCGTTTCCAATAGCGCATCACGTACCAGTGGATCGCCTCGTTGGGGCGCAGGTTCTGGCTGGCACGGAAGCTGGCATTGCCCCAGAATTCGGCGATTTTGTTGAATCCGGGAAATATTCCGCTGGCGATGCACTTCCCTTGTGGATCGCGGGCTCGCACCAACAAAACGCGCCCCGCCGGTTCCAGATTGCGAATCAGTGCCCGAACTCTTTCCAGCGGATAGGTCGGCACTAAACCTTGCTTGGCGAAGACATCCGTCAATTGTTCGTAGTATTCGTCGGCGAATGCCGAGTCGTGGGCCTCTTCAATAGTGACTCCACTTTTTTCCGCCTTGCGCACGCAGCGGCGGCAGGCGCTATCCATGCTGTTGAAAATTTCGTCTTCGGTCTTGGTGAGGTCGCTGCGATAGGAAACGTAAGCTTCGGCTGCGAATCCATTGTCCACTCCGTCCTCAGGCGAAAAGAACGGGTCGGAGACTTCCATATGCAGGCATTTCAAACTATCCCACGCGACCTGCTCGATGGCAGCCAATGCGGCTTTGCGGGACGCTCCGGGGACCAGGTTGAAGCCCATGTAAGGCGTCGTCCACCCCGGAAATGAACTACCCAGTATGCGAACTCCAAAACGCGAAAATAGTAGTCCCGAAAAGTATCCGACGCACTGGCCGCCATCACTCAATTCACAAATGACAATCCTGGCGCGCTGCGTTTGGTGTACGAATTGGAGCCATTCGCGCGTCTGAAAAACGGTGCGGTCGGCGAAAGCGTCTAAGCGCGCCCAATCGACTTGCTCGGGATTGATGATCTTTGCTTTCATGCTTGGAAACAGTGGTTGGTGGTCGGTAGTCAGCAGTCAGTAGCCGGTACAGATCGAGTCACTGACTCCTGTCTACTGACTACTTCTTTCACCAGCAAATTCCTTGATATGAAGTACCATCCACTACAGGCCGAGCACTTGCCGCCAGATTCACCAGATCGACGATGATCTGCTCGCGGCTGAGGCTGGCAGCGAGTTGGGCTTTATCAATTTTGGTTGCGATCACGACGACTTCTCCGCTCTGCACCACAGATTCCATGTCGGAGGACAACAGCGAGCCGATATGCGGAATGACTTCCTCGATGTACTGGCGGTTGGAACCTGTGACTCGTCCCAGGGACACATCGCGGTCCCAAACACGGACTTGGTATCCTTCGCCCAGCAAGCGCTTGATCATCTGCACCTGCGGACTCTCGCGCAGATCGTCAGTGCCGGGTTTGAAGCTCAATCCCAGAAAAGCAATCTTCCGTTTGCCGCAGCGCAGCACGGCTTCCACGGCACGATCGATGTGCAGGGTGTTGCTGGGAAGGATAGATTCCAGCAGAGGCAAAGTCACATCCAACTCCTTGGCGCGATGGCTCAGCGCCCGCAAATCCTTGGGCAGGCACGATCCGCCGAATGCGAATCCGGGAGAGAGATATGCCGGAGAAATATTCAGTTTGGTATCCGAGGTGTAAATCTTCGTCACCGCCTCGGCATCGACATCAAGGCTTTTGCAGAGTGTTCCAATTTCGTTGGCGAACCCAATCTTCACCGCATGGAACGCATTGCACACGTATTTGACCATCTCCGCTACAGGGATGCTGGTCTCGAACATGGGGCCGGAGACTTTCCTGTAGAGTTCACGGACGGTGGACAGATGTTCTCTTTGCTGCGCCCCAAGCACGGTGTAAGGAGGCTGCATGAAATCGGCAACGGCGCTGCCTTCGCGCATAAACTCCGGGTTGTAGCAGACGGTGAAAGCGGTGCCGGCACGGGCCCCGCTCGCCTTCTCCAGCGTCGGGATCACCATCGATTCGGTAGTGCCCGGGAGCACAGTGCTCCGCAGAACAACAAGGTGATGGACATTTTTCTTCTTTAGAGCGTTGCCAATCTGGTGAACGACTCGCTCGACGTATCCCAGATCGAGCTTGCCACTGCGCATGCTCGGGGTACCGACACAAACGAAAGAGATATCAGAGTTGCAGACTGCTTCTTCCGGATTGGTTGTGGCATGGAGCAGCCCGGCGCGATGCCCTTTTTCAATCAACTCGGCCATGCGGGCTTCCACGATGGGCGTACGCCCGGCCGCCATCGCTTCTACTTTCAGCGGGCTTACATCCACGCCGATCACTCGGTGTCCTAAGTCGGTGAAGCAGGCGGCCGATACTGATCCCACGTACCCCATTCCAAACACGCTGATGGATAGACCCACTCTCGAGCTCCTGAGCACTTAATCAAGCAAGATTGCAGTATGCCAGTTCCCAAAATGCGCTGAAGGTTACCTAAGTTTCGTCTCTCAAGAATGTTTTTGCTCTCTTGGAGTATACCGGGAACTTGAGGATAAAATCTGGTTGTGCCCCGAGCTGCGCGTAGACTATTGTTCCGCCTATCCCGCATGAGTTGGGACGAACTGGAGCCCGCCTCGGGCAGGAAGTTTCCAAGCGGCTCGACCTCACTCTCAGCCGGATTGGCCTGCAGCCTGCTACATCCGGAGTTATCGAGAGAAGCTGGAGCAGGCGGTCGAGAGTCACTTGATAAGCGACGTGCCGCTCGGATTCTTTCTCAGTGGCGGGGTTGATTCCAGCACGGTCGCTGCGCTCATGACCAAAATCCGCCAAAGCCCGGTCGAGACTTTCTCTGTCGGATACGCGGAGGGCGCTTACAGCGAACTACCCTACGCCCGCATCGTTGCCAAGCACCTGAACTCAGTTCACCACGAAGTTCTCGTCAGCTAGCAGGATTTCTTTGAGGGCTTGCCGTTTCGATCTGGCATGAGGACGAGCCCATCGTTTGGCCTTCGAGCGTTCCGCTGTATTTCGTGGCGAAGCTCGGGCGGGTCACCGTCGTTCTGACGGGCGAGGGTTCGGACGAAACCCTGGGGGGATACACGCGATACGAATTCACCTTGAAGAATGCGGCTTGGGACCGGACCTACCGGCGTATGGTGCCTGGCAGCGTACGCCGAACTATTCGTGGATCGATCGCCAACTCGAGGTGGATCGGGGCGACAGTCCGGCGCAAACTGTCCCACACCTTTCTCGCACGCGACAGCGACTCGTGGGCGTCTTTTATTCGATAATTTCTTTTCCGCCTTCGACGAGGCAGATCAGGAGGGTCTGCTAAGCGACGAGATGCTGCGCGAATGCACGCAAGGCTCGGCATACGAAAACGTGCTCGAATATTGGGAACACTCTTCTGGCGAGACGTTGCAGCGGCTGCTCTACACCGATATTAAGACCTATCTTGTGGAACTCCTGATGAAGCAGGACAACATGAGCATGGCAGCGTCGATCGAGAGCCGGGCCCCCTTCCTCGATCATCCGCTGGTGGAGTTTGCAACCAACATTCCGCAGAAACTGCAGGTCCGAAGACTGGCGGGCAAACATATTCCCGAAGAAAGGCATGGAAAACCTACTGCCGCATTCGATTCTGTACCATCCGAAACTGGGCTTCACGCCTTGGAAGCCGGTCGCTGGAAGGGTCGCAGCTGAAGATCGTTCGCGATCTCTTGCTGGAGGCCCGCTCCACCGAGCGCGATTTATTCAAACGGGACGCAGTGGAAAAGCTTTTCGAGGAACACCGGGCAGGGTATCGCGACCATTACGATCGCATCTGGCGACTGCTAAATTTGGAGTTGTGGCACCGGGCGTGTTTGGAACAGGAAAAGTATAAGCCGGTGGCGATGGGAGTGCAGTAGGAGGCACGACTGGAGTCGCATTGTTTTAGGCACTGACCAGACGGATCGAGCCGATGCGGAAAAAATCCCCCGCGGTCGAGAGCGCCGTTCGGTATACGAATCCTTCGACTCCGCATTCCGATTCGCTCCTCGCGAATCGAAGCGCTACACTCAGCATGAACACGGAATGCTGCTCGCGAGAGTTGTTCCCGAGCCTGCTAGCGCGCTCGGGCGGTAGCTAGCTCAGAATAGAGGTCGCAATACTTCTCGCGGATTCGCTCGAGGCTGAAGTTGCCCTCCGCGAATCGCCGCGCCCGGAGCGCCGCTTCGCGCCGTACGTTGGCATCCGAAAGCAGCGTCTGGATGGCTACCGCCAACGCTTCGTCATTGTTTGCAGGAATGAGCAGGGCACGATCATCGCCGCCAAGTTCGACGTTTCCACCAACAGAGGTTGCGATCACAGGCACGCCGGCCGCCATCGATTCCAACATCACATTCGACAGGCTCTCAGATGACGAGGCGACGACGGAAATGTCCATGCTGGCCAGGATTGCCCCGATATCTCGGCGGTCTCCCAAAAACCGGGTCTGCCGCTGAATTCCGAGATCGCTTGCTAACTTTTCCAACTCTCCTCGAAAGGGACCATCTCCCACCAGGAGAAACTCGGCTTCTGGAAATTTCGATCGCAAGCGGGCGGTGGCTCGCAAGAATGAATCCTGATTCTTGGCCCTTATATTCATTCGGGCAATCATTCCCACGCGCAGGATCCCGTCTTGACGTGGCAGAACTGCGGCAGTCTTCGCGAATGCGTCGGGAGGCAGGCCGTTGCCAATGACCACGAGTTTCGAGGCACGCAATCCCGCTTGCACGAGGCGGTCTGCGGCGGCTTTGGAATTGCAGACGACGCGATCACACCAGCGGAACACCTCCAATTGGGCGCGAGACTGCGCCCAAGTAAGCAGGTCCCCAAGCTGGCGTTGGCTTCCAATGACAGGAACGCCTGCCATCTTCGCCGCCGGGACCATGGTCAGGTTCACGTAGAAGTCGAAGGAATGGGCAACGGCTATCTCTAGCTTGCGCAAATGCCGCATCAACTGCCAGCGCGTCTTCCAGGACTCAAGACCATACAGGCTGCCACCCGTATCGAAAGGCACCAACTCCGGAAACCCAGAGCGTTCAAGATCCTCCAGAAACGGACCAACCTTCTGTAAGCACCCGAGGTGAACGGAACATTGAGCGGATTTCAGCGAACCGGCAAGTTCGACAAACTGACGCTCGGAGCCGCCCCGCTCGAGGCTATTGACCATCAGAAAGATGGGCTTGGGGAAACCTGGCCACTGATTGTTTGGAGAGGCGCATGAGGCCGCTTCAGACGCGGATTGATTCTGCGTGGGCGTGCTCATCTCCTGGCCCCGACCAGACTGGGAATACGGGAAAAATCCGGCGCTTTTTCGAGGAAGTTGCGGTGCCATAGCTCCAGCATCAGCAGGGGCCAGATGGGACCAGAGTGATCGCGGTATCCGCGCAAATGCTCGTCAAATAACCGCTGCACCGCTGTCGGCTTGAAGTAGCCACGCATGCGTCGGATCAGCTCCGGGTTCAAGAAACCGTCGGCACGGGTTGCACCGTGCCGGCTACGCCACACACGGGTTCTCCTTTTCGCACTGGACGGGCATGACTATTCTGGAAATCAAGTGAATCCGTATCATCGCCAATGCCGGCCAACCGGAGATGGCTCTGCAGGTCGCCGCTGTTCTTGATTACGAACCGAATCTGACGCAGATCGTAGCTTTGAAAAACCAGTAGTGTTGCGATAGGCCATCTCTTCTGCCAATTGCCCTTGCTCTTTAGCAATGGCCAATAAAACCGACGTGTATGCCACCGCAAAATAGGGGTAGAACTGGTAGGCCTCGGGCCCAAACAAAGAACCTACCAGGAATCCGGTTAAAGTTCCGAACAGAGCCCCGGTAAACAATGCCATTTCGGGATCGTAATCCGGGATACTGCGGAGCTTTTTCAAGTTTTGAAAGCCACAACGGAAGAACAACAGATAGAGCACCAGGGCGCCAAGGCCGCCTTCAGAGCCCATCTGCAGATAAGACACGTGCACTTGGTGCCAGACGCCGGAGGCAATAACGAAATTTCCCAGCCCGATTCCCCAGGGATAATGCACGATCGATTTCACGCTGTCAATCATGAGGGAGCGGCGCGCTTCGTAGGACTCGTAGGCCATCACGTCGACGTTGTCGTGCAGATCTGTACCGGAAATGGCCCGAAACCGATCCTTAAGTTTGGCTCCCCCAAGCACGCCCGCCACAATAACCACCAGCAACGCGCCCGCAACCAAACGTGGCCTCTTTCCTTTGACTCCGAAAATCCACAGGCACACCGCGCCGGTGACGATGAGATCGATAAAGCCGGCGCGCGAAGCGGTCAAAAACAGTGCGGCACACATCGCCAGCATGGCGAAAGCCCAGAACATTTTGCCCAGAATGCTGCGCGTCCTCAGAAAAAAGGCGAAGCAGAACGGGAGCGATAGAACAATCGAGAAAGCCAGGTCGTTTGGATTGGAATAGATTCCCCCAATGACGCCTTCGAGCCGTGGGTGAGACCGGCCTTTGAGCACGGAAATAATTGTTATGAGAGCGACCGAGCCGCACTGGATAAAAATAATGCGTCGCAATCTCTCGAAGTTCGTGATTACGAGGAAGGTCAGCACCCAGGCGACGAGGATCTTGGAGAAATCCAGCAACTTGAAAAACGCCCCGCCCTTCCAGACTGGCGAAAGGACCGCAGCCAGCAACAAGAAAAGGATGATGCCGACCAGGCAATAAGCTTCGCGAGGCAGATTCCGGAAACCGCGCTTGGTCCGACCCACCGCGAACAGCAGACCCAAGAGCGCGAAAATTGCCGAAACCTTCGCCAGAGGCAAGATGCCAATGCCCGGAATCCAATCTTCCGGCCGGGCACAATACACAAAGTAAAAAGCGCTCAAGCAGAAGAATACGCCCGCCTGCGGCTCGCGAACTTCGGCGAGCGCCCGAGTCCACCGGGTGCGGGGCTGTTCGTTTTGCAAAACCGGCATTGCCACTCCTCTCTGATTTCTTTATGACGTCTGCGGGCTGCCGCTGAAATTCCGTTCGGATCGCGTCTGATGATGAAGGAGAAGATTTGAACCCTGACGGGTGACGCTTTCCAGGATTTCGGCGAACTTTGCCGCGATGACCGGCCAGCCGTAGTAGGAGACGAGCGCTGCCGCCGCATTTCCCAGACGGACGCGAGCCTGCTCATCCTTCATCAAACGAACTACAGACTCGGCAAATTCCTTGGGTTTGTCCGAGAGCACGATGTCCTGCCCTTGGTGGACGTCCAACCCCTCGGCCCCGACCGTTGTAGAAACCACCGCCTTCGCAGTGGCCATGGCTTCGTAGATCTTGATGCGGGTCCCGCCACCTACTCGCAAGGGAACCACAACCACTGCCGCTTCTCGAAGATGGTCCACAACGGAAGGAACTCGGCCCGTGACTTCGATCGAAGAACTCTTGAGCGCCTTGACCCGGCGGTCAGGATTCCGGCCGACAATACGAAAGCGTGCCTGCGGCACCTCTGCCACGACCGAAGGCCAGATCTCGGCGCAGAAGTATTTCACCGCATCGACGTTCGGTTCCCAGTCCATGGCACCAACAAAGATGACCAACGGCTTCTGCCGTACACGGTTATCGGGGCAGAACTGTTCGGTATCGACGCCAGTAGGAACGACGCTGATTCGCTGTGGCTCCGTCCAGGCGCTCATGAGTTTTTTGTCGTGATCGGAGACCGCGATAACATGGTCAAATCGCGCTAGCGCCTGCTGCTCGTAGCCCAGCATCTTTCTAAACTCCATGCGGTAGACGAGTTTCTTGACTCCGCTCAAGCCGTTACTGGCGTTACGCCGCCAGATTTCGCTTTCCACGTTGTGCTGGAAGAGAACCGAAGGAATTTGCGCGTGCTGGGGAAAGTTAATGGCCGCATCCAGGAAATCACATAGGGCAACGTCAGGGCGTTCAGATAAGCAATGATTGAGAGTTGCCTGTACGGTTCCAGAGGCAAATCGGCTGACCGCATACGGAACCGCGTTCGGCAATCGGCGCAGATAATCGAATCCCCGAGCCACCACTGAGCCTTGCTGCTGCCCAGTGCTCACACACACGGCTCCTGGCAGTTCGCGTTGCAAATTGGTTTCGTAGTCGGCATCCCACAGGCCGTCATAATACGACAAGAACGTCACCTGGTGGTGCCTTGCCAGCTGCCGCAGAATGTTGAACGAGCGAAGATCTCCTCCGCTGTGCACCGGTAGAATTTTGTTGGCTTTGACCCACAGGATCTTCATCGCAGGTGGACCTCCATGGGAACCGTCGCATGCATCCAGACGGCTTTCTGTCCGGTGATTAATTTCGAAAACGCGACCAGGGCAGCGGCGTTCAAGGCAACAAATGTGTAAGCGATATCACTCAGCCTTAAGAGCGGTCCCAGTTTCCAGCCGGAGAATCCCAAAAAACTAAACCCGTAGAAACCCACTTGCGTCCAGAACGCCGCGCGGTAAACGGTGAAAAAGATGACTGTCAGTCTTGCCGATGCTGCTGTGGCGCCAAACAAAATAAAGCTGGCGCCTTCGAATAGATAAAACAGCGGTGGCCAGTGCAGGATGGCAACCGCAGGGTATTGCGCATAATACGTATTGGCATACTGAACGGGATGCCTAAGCGGCAGGTCGTGCAAGGCGTCGGCTACGAATAGACCGGTAACGGCGTGTTGAGCCTCATCCACGTTGAAATCGAATTCGCCAACGCGGATGTGGCGGGCAGCGATGTGGCGGGCAGCAAAGATGCACACGAGAGCGACTGCGCCTACCAGCAGAAACCATCGGATCTTTTGTTCGTTACGAGTCGAAGCCTCTGGCTCTCGGCCTTTAGGCATCGGCGGCGGCTCTCGTTTTTCCGCTCTATAGAACGGGTTCAGCGTGTCCATGTTGTTCGTCTGCCCGAAACAAAATTAGCCAGAGCCACGACTGCGGCGCTATTCAATAACACAAAAGTTCCGGCCGCATCAGCAAAGCGTGCCAAGGTTCCACCCTCGAACCGGCGCGTTAACGACAGGACGCTCAGGGCATAGAACATCAATTGCAGCACCAGCACAGTGCTATAGAACGTGCCGGATAATGCAACGCACGTTAGCAGAAGCATGGCGAGCGCGAAAGGGACCGCCAAACGCAGGAGCTTGTGACTCACAAACTCAAATCGAATTGGGTTGTCGCTCCTGAGCAGCCAAGGTGCCAACTGTATCAGTTGGTAGTTTCCACTCAGTGTGCGGACCTTTCGGGAAAATTCGCGTGCCCCGCCTAAGCTCGGCCTGTCCCAAGCCCGTGCGGTTGAGTCGAAAATCGCACGTTTTCCCCTCCGCACGATGTGCATCGGTATGTACACATCATCCAGTATGGTTCCTTCGGGCACAACACCCAGCACGTTGCGCCTAACCGCATAAATCGCACCGGTTGCTCCCACAACCGAGCCAGATGCAGATTCCAGTTCTCGAATCTTCTTTTCGAGCCTCCAATACAACCCGATTCCTTTCCCAGACTCTCCCGAGTCCGGGTCGCCCAAAATCAGCGCACCACTCACGCAACCCACATTCGGGTCGGCGAAATTCTCGACCAAGAGGCGCAGAGCACCAGCCTCGATTCGTTGGCGTGCATCCACGAACATGATTACCTCTCCATTCGCAAGAGTCAGAGCGTCGTTCAGTCCGCACGCCTTACCACGCCCCAACTGTGTGAGAAGGACACGTATTCTGGGATTGCGCGACTGATCGCGCAAGATTTCGTCCGTTCGATCGGTCGAGCCGTCCGAAACGACCACAACGTCATAACGGTCGGGTGGATAGTCCATTGCAAGGAGATCTTGCAACTTCTTCTCTAACACCACCTCCTCATTTCGTACGACCATAACAACTGATACGCTCGGCTCGTAGGTTCCCCTGTGCACCGGACAAGGGCGCATACGCGCCCGAAACCATAACCATCCCAAGTACCCAAAATATGTGTAGACGATGAACGCAGCCGCCCCCCAAAAAAGTAACTTCATTTTGCCCCCCGCCCCAGAAGAACAATCTTGATCGTTTGAAACATGATCCAGAAATCCAGGCCCACGGAAGCGTTCTTGATGTAGAAGAGGTCGTACTGCAGCTTCTCGCGAGCATCTTCCACCGTGTTGCCGTACTTGTATTGAACCTGAGCCCACCCGGTAATCCCAGGCCGCACTGTGTGACGCACGCCGTAGTACGGGATGACTTTGCTCAGCGACTCCACAAATTCCGGGCGCTCGGGACGAGGCCCAACGAAATGCATGTCCCCCTTCAGCACGCACCACAACTGCGGAATCTCATCCAGACGCGAGGAGCGCAGGAATTTCCCCCCCTTCGTAATCCGCGGATCGTTGTCAGTGGCCCACGTAGCGCCGGTGTCAGCCTCGGCATCCTTGCGCATGGTGCGGAACTTGTAGCAATAGAAGACGACTCCCCCCCGCCCAACGCGCTTCTGGTGGTAGAGAATCGGGCCCGGAGAGCTCAACTTTACGGCGAGGGCGACCAGCGGGAGAACGGGCAACGCAAAGATGAGACCGATCAGGGCAGCGGTAAAATTGAGGCTCCGCCGGATCAGGCGGTTGAAGGCGCTGAAACGAAAGCCTTCGGCGAAGATCAGCCAGCTCGGATACAGCTGGTCAACCTCGATTCTTCCGGTAATCTTCTCCAGCCACGATGTGGCTTCTTCTACCTTTACACCCTTTAAGCGAAGATCAAGCAATTCTTCCACTGGAAGTGTGCCGCGACGATCGGGCATGGCTACAATTACGCGATGCACGCCTCCTTCCTGGGCGAGCAAAGACAAGTGCGTCGCTACCGCCTCTCGCGTCAGTTCTCCTTCAACATTCCCCGTCCAGCCTACGACTTCGATCCCCTGTGCGCTTTGTTGCCGCAACCCGTTCAGCAGTCGCTGCGCGCGTGCTCCCGTGCCCAGTACGTATACTCTTTGCCGGAAATAGGGCTGATGCACGATCCAAGAGTAAGCAAAACGCCATAAGAAGAGTGTGAACATCAGGATGATGATTCCGGTCCGCAGCGATCCATTGCCGGGAAGGAACTGGGGAAACACAACTCCGACTGCGGACAGACCGAGAGCGACAAAGCCCAGCACCAGTAAAATGCGGAAGATCTGGTCCCATTTGGCCCCAAGCATCGACGTGTCGTACAAGTCGAGCCAGTGGGAAATCAACAGCACGATTGCGGTCACGCCCAGAATCTTCAGGTACCCGCCCTCCACGTTCAGCAGAAGCCACCAGTTCTCCTGGTTCTGAAGGGTGGTCGCCACGACGAACGACAACCAGACAATCAGGGCTTCTACCGCCAGCAGCACAAGAGCGCGAAGCGGGTAATAAACTCGGAAGAGCCGGATCACTGAATTTCTCCCTAAGACTGGGTCGGAGGCACTTTCTTCTCGTACGACTCGTAGTAGTAGCGGGCGTATTCTGCTTCATCCCGGTCAGTGCCGTTCAGTACAACGCCCACCAGCATCTGGTCGGGGAATTCCATGCGAGCTTTGCGCGCCACATCGGAAGGCGTCGAGTTGGAACGCACGACCATCAGCACTCCGTCACACACTTTGGCCAGTACGCTGGCGTCGGAAACCGGGATTGCCGGAGGCGAATCAATGATGATCCAGTCAAACACCGGTTCGACACGTTGCAAGAGCATTTTCAGCTTGCTGCTTGCAACCATCTCTGCCGGATCCTCAATGGACTCACCGGCCGCGATGAAGAACAGTCCCTCCATGGGACCACGTTGAATCACCGAAGCTTCATCGGCCTTTCCTAATAGGTACTCTGCCAGACCGGGGCCCTTCGGCGCGCCGAGCATCTGGTGCAGGCGCGGTCCCCGCAAATCAGCATCGATGAGCAATGCCCGCCGGCCATGCTGCCGGACCATGACTTGCGCGAGATTTGCCGAAGTGAACGATTTGCCTTCCTTGGGAAGAGCGCTGGTTACCAGCAGCTTCTTGAGCGGCATCTTCTCCCGTATGTGATACAAACGGGACCTCAGCGTGCGGTATTCCTCGGTTCCCTTCGCACTGTCGTTGCCGTTCATGAACAGCATGGTTTGCAGATCTGGACTCCACCCCGTCTGCGGACAACGGGCCAGCAGCGTTTCCAGGCTGAAGGGGCCACCAAGCTCCGGCATGCCTAACTTGGGAGGAACCCGATTTACTTCGATGTCCTCATAACCCGGGACGTCGGCCACTGGAGTTGTCGCGTAGCTGGACGGAACTCTCTCCCCTTGGGTACTCGCCCGTTCTTGTTCAGCTTTCTTCAGCGCTTCATGAATTCGGCTCATAGGTTCCTTTCACAGGGGAGGTCTCTTTTTCTTCCTGACGTAACCGGTCGGCCAGAGTCGCCAGAGAACGCAACGCATCCACTAGGTCGAACTTGTTTCCATTGCTGCTGGGCGGCGGGGGCATCGTCATTGCACCCGACGAGGTGTTGTCGCCCAGATCGAAGTCCCGCGCTACCGCATCCACTACGCCGGGTTCAATCAACTTCTGCTGATCCACGAATGCACTCACCAGGCAATGCTCGCAAAGCAGGTTGATGACGCGAGGAATGCCGGTCGAGTACCGATGTATCGATACCAATGACTCCGGAGTGAAAATCTGTTGCCCATTTGAGCCGGCGATCCGCAATCTCTGCTGGACATATGCTTTGGTCTCGTCAAGAGTCAAAGGGTGGGTCTTTGCGCGGAGCGTTAGACGCTGCCGCAGCTGCCGGAGTTGCGGCTGCTTCAATTTTTGTTCCAGCTCAGGCTGGCCCACGAGCACGATCTGGAGCAGTTTCTCGGTAAACGTCTCCAGGTTCGTGAGCATGCGAATCTCTTCCAACACTTCATCGGAGAGGTTCTGCGCCTCATCCACGATGAGTACCGCTGTCTCTCCTGCCCGATAACGGTCGAGCAGCCAGTTATAGAGCCGCAGCAGGACTTGGCTCTTGGCGCGGGAATCGCATGGAATCCCGAAATCCGCCATCATGTAATCGAGGAATTGAGGCACGTTCAGCCGCGAATTGAAGATGAACGCGGTTGCCACCTGTTGTAGCCGCAACCACTCCAGAAGCTTGTTAATCAGAGTGGTCTTCCCTGTTCCCACTTCGCCCGTCAACAGCACGAAGCCTTTTCGGCTTTGTATGCCGTATGTCAGGCAGGCCAACGCTTCCTCCGTATGCCGCGTCAGAAACAGATAGCGCGGATCAGGATTGACGTTGAACGGGTTCGCTCGTAGTCCGTAAAACTCTTTGTACATGATATTTCCCGGAGGCGATGATGCTTACGCTCTCACCACCGCACTCCCATCCCCTGCCGCTTTCTTACGCTGCCAGAACTTCAACTTACCGTTTGTGTCCGCCGCCGTAACTCCCACCCAAGGCACGGCAATCAGAGTGGGCAGTTCGAGAACGGCTTCGGCATCACGCTCGTTGCGAATCGAGTTGTCCTTCAACTCGAGCAGAAGAGCGATTCCCGCGCCGACCGCAAGCCCGGCGGCAAGCCCGCCCAGCGCGAAGAACAGCCGGTTAGGAAAGCTTGGGCTATCGGGAAGGTCGGCGGGGTTGAGTGGAAACATCCGTTCACCCACGGCCTGGTTGTTCATCTTCACCGTCAGATCAGCCGAGCTCTTCTTGACCAGCAGGTCCTGGTACGTCTTTTGGGCGTTGTCATAGTCGCGGGTCAGCTGCTTGTACTGCTCTTCGACCGCGGGACTCAGGGAAATCCGCCCTTGATAGAGCGAGATTTCCTGCTGCAAGCGCTTCTGATCGCGGGTCGCGGCGCTGATGAGTTCTCCGTACTGGTGAAGCTGCAACCGCAACTGACGGATGTCGGGCGGTTCGGTCGCCGAGCCTTTCTCGTTGCTGTCCTGCGTACTGTCCGCGGAATCTTTATTGATATCGGCCAACTTCTTTTTCAGGCCGTCGATGTCAGCCTTGGTTTTGATTACATCAGGATGATCGTCGGTGTACTTCGACTTGAGTTGCAGCAGCTGTGATTGGAGATCGGACAGCTGCTTCTGCAGGGTCTCAGGGTTGGTGGAATTTTGCGAACTCTTCCACGCTGCCAACTGCTGAGCGAGCATCGAATCGGTGTATGCCTTGTCCTGCTGCGCTCGGTTCAATGTTTGGGTATTCGATTCGAGCTGCGAGTTCAACCCAGTCAGGATCTTCAGGTTGCTCTCTTCATCCCCGGGGAGTTGCCCCACGTACTGCTTCTTAAACTCCGCCAGCTTCGCGTCCATGCCGTCGAGGTTGTTCTTGGCGTCTTCGATTCCGCGGTTCAACACTTCCGACGTACCGGCGGCCGCATCAGCAGTGTTTTTCGAGTTTTCATCCACCAAGAGCGTGGTGAGTTCATTACAGATGAGTTGGGCCTCACGTGCGTTCGGAGCAGTGTATTTCACATAAAACCCGGGGAAAGGACTCGTATTCGGCTTCTTTCCTTTGCCCGGCGTGCCAATGCTTAGCAAATCGGACGGCACGGGCTCAACCGACATGTTCTCTCGTATCATGTCGATCATCGCGCCGATATCGGCTGGATTCTTCCCCGGGAAAACGCGCTGCACGAGGGGCCGCAGTTTGCTCTCGGCCAGGACCTGCTGCTGCAGCGTCGACACCCGAGCCGTCAGATCTCCGGAGACAACCGGCTGCACCATCGATTCGGGAATCTTCTGCCCCTCGATCAGGACCACGGACTGCGAGGTGTACTTGGCCGGGAAGGCGTATGAAATCAGAAATCCCGCCAAGGGCGCCAGCAGCGCAGGAATCAGGATAATTGTCGCCCGGCGGCGTAACATCGCCATATAGTCCTGCATGGTTAATTCACGATTTGTAATCATTTCCTTAAGTCCAATCTGGCCGCCCTCGCGCCACTCGTAGCCCGCGGGTCCGGCCTGGAATCAGTCGATACGGATTGGCCGGGGCGTCCAATCCAATCCCAGCGTCACTACCTGTCGGTTCGAGATTCGATTGCAGGGGGCGCCGCTCACACAGAAAGACTGATCAAACGCCAACTCATTGAACTGGTAACTGACGAAGCCGTGCCATTGGCGACCGAAATAGCGGTGCAGTGCGGCGCCCGCGAAACCGGAATTGTAAGTCGTGGCGTCATTGGCGGGGCATGCGTTCTGCGGGTTCTGAAAACTGGTGCACCCCTGTATCTGCTGCGGTGATAGTGGTTGCAGGCGACTATTGTGGGAATATCCCAAATCTGTATTAAGGGTCCAGACGCGCGATAGGGGGTGCTCGACATTAAAGCTCACCAGGTCGGTCTGTGCCCCCGCAAACACCCCCGCGCCGCTTGTCGTGAACCTCTCATATCGCAAGTCCAAGTTATTTTTCGAAACGCGATAGCGCAGGCGGGCCTGGGCCGCGACACCAACCCGTCTGTTCCGAATCGTTACCGGCATCAGTGTGTCACCGAATACCCCGCAATACTGAGGCGGAACTGTGGGATCGCTGCAAACTTGGCTTTGCGTGTTGATCAGCACCAACTGAGGGCCCGCTCCCAGCATCAAGTCCAGCCTGCCGGAGATACGGTGTCCGTACATCCCCTGCACGACGTGCGTGTGAAACGCCGCACCAGCAACGCTGAAATCGAATCCCTGATATCCATAGACAACAGCGATCTGAGTATGGGGAGTCAGGATCCGGTTGTACCCGCCCTGAGCGGAGACTTGCGAACTCCCAATGAAAGATGCGCCACTGACGTCGTTTCCATAGAAGTGCGTGAACGCGTATCCTCCGGTGGCCGTTACTGCCGACTTCGGATTCAGGTTCTCAGACACCTCCGCCAGACTCACGTTCAGAATTTGCGGGGTCAGCCCGAAAGTTCCAAATCCACTTCCACCCTGAAAAGCACTGAGACCTGAACTGCCCAAGCCGCCGATACCTACCGAACCGAGTGACCCGTAGCCAGCTCCGAAATTACCTTCGGGAAGATAGCTGAAACTGTCGCGAAAAGAGATCTGTCCGCGTTTCCAGTGAATCTTCTGCTCCAGACCCAACTGCTGCAACTGCCTCAGACCAACGCCCCCAATATTGTAGTAACCGACGCCGCCCATGTAATCGAGCGCCAGATCATAGTTGCTCCACAACCTTCTCAGTACCAGTGTTCCGAGGGCACGACTGATGGAACCAAACTTACTTCCGCCCAATGTATTCCCGGTATTGGTATCTGCAGACTCACTAACCGTCGCTCCCGGTTGCAGATAACTCAACGGAGCCACGTGTTCCTGTAGGGATGGCAGATCCAGCCCGGAAAGAGGCGGATTCTCGCTGATGGGCGGAGGCGCATCCTCCTGCCCGTAAGCCGGGACCGGTTGCTGCGGCGCCTGCGAGTCAGACGGCGGGGTCGCATTGTCCTGCGCCCAAACCGTACCGACCGCGAACATCATCATGCCTACAATTCCTATAACTTGGCGTCTGTTCATCAGAAGTTCCTTACGGGACCACAATCGTGTCACCCGGCTTCAACTCGATGTTCTGCTCCGGGTGGTTACCCTTGACGACTTCCTTGTAGTTAAAGGGTATTTTCTGCTGTTTCCCGTGATCGATGCGAAGCAAGTAGATCGCTTTGGGATTGGCAAACTGGGTAAAGCCGGCTTGCGCCAACGCCTGCAGAACCGTCATGTGCGGCAGCAACGTCATTGGCCCGGTATGCAAGACCTCTCCCGTGGCAAAAACCCTTCGGCTGTTCATTCCAGTCACCACTACGGTGACCCGAGGATCCGCGATGTACTTCTTCAGCCGGTCGGTGATCTCGTCCCGTAATTGCAAAGGAGTCAGGCCTGACGCCGTGATGTCATTGAGCAGAGGCATGGAGATCTTGCCGTCGGGACGAACCGGCAGCGTCTCGGTGAGATCCGGCTCTTTCCATACCGAGATATGCAGAGTGTCGTCAGCCCCGATCACATAATCCGGCGCTACGTTGGACGCCTGCACCTCGTCGCCGGACTTGGCGCTGTTAGAGTTCTCAGACTTCGATGCAGTGGTCGCCGCCTGCTGCGTCTGTGACAGCATCGCGCTCGTGAAAAAACCCATCCACAGCAGCACTGCCAGATGGATCACTTTCTTCATAGACTCTCCATGCACTTACGACGCTCCATAACCCTCAAATCCAATTTGTTTCAGCTTGTAGAGCAGCGCTTTGTAACTGATTTGGAGTTCCTCCGCCGCTCGCCGCCGATTCCATCTCGTACGCGTCAAGGCTCTGAGAATGAGTTCCTTCTCCGCCTCATGAGACGCCGCCTTCGCGGCAGCTTTCAATGACATCCTTCGACCATTGCGCGCCGACGGCGCCTTCTGCAGCAGAGCCCGCAGTCCGCCCATGGCCAACTGCTCATCACCCAGCGCCACCAAAATTCGTGCCGCTGCTTCCAATTCGTGCAGGTTCCCGGGCCATGAATAATCCTGAAAAAGGCGCCGGGTTTCTTTACTCAACGCCGGAATCGGGCGGCGGAATTCCTGGGCATATTTGGCGAGAAACTCCTCCGTCAGAATCGGAATGTCTTCCTTGCGTTGACGCAAAGGCGGTAGACGCAAGCACACTCCGCTAATGCGGTAATACAGGTCCTCACGTAAGCGTCGCGCTTTGACTTCGAGTTCCAGGTCCCGAGCGCTGCCGCAGATAAATCTCGCCTTGACGCTCTCGCTGTGATGGCCAGCCCGCTGCGAGAGCACGGTCTGCACGTAGGCCTGGCAATCCCCGTTCAAATCCCCCAACTCCTCGAGGAAAATCGTGCCCGCAGACTCGTGATCCTGGCCTGAAAGCTTCTCGAGATCCTCAGGCTTGAGGGTGGAACACAGAAGTCTCCGAAAGGGTTGCGCGCTTCGCCGAGAGAGGTCATGAATGCGCTGCGCAGTGGCATGTTTGCCAGCACCGCGCTCAGCGAGCAGCAATACCGGCACGTCGCTTTGCGCCAGTTCCCGGATGACTGCTTCCACGGGCCGCATGCTCGCGCTGGCACCTTCCACGAATTTTGTCACAACGCCGTCGATGGCCATTTCGCAGTTGGCGGGAATCGGCCGATCGCCCCAACCCAGGGATGATTTGCCCATTTTTCCCCTTCCTGTGGTGTCACCAAGGTCGAACCCCAGTCGGCCTGTAGACAGAACAAGAGCAAGACACTCGCCGAACCTTCAGGCTGCCATGCCCCAGAGACAAGAATTGCAGTCATGCTTGTTTTTCAATAACTTACACTACAAAACGTATCTTCCAAAGGGGGATATTTCAGATCTTAGACTACCCTCACGCCTATACGCAGGATAGCAACTGTGGGAAAAACTTTTCTCATTTGCACCAGCCTCGGCCTCGGCGCCAAGACCTCCCAGTCCCCAGATGTCCTTGCGGCATTTGCAGAATAAAGTCCTTCGAAGTTTCTGTGTCGTTACCGCTGTAACCAAGGGATCTGTTACCAAAGCGGAGGGGACCATTCGCAATCTTACTCAGACTCGCCCAGGCGGAAACTGAGGCTTCTTGACTAGGCTTAGTATCTCACGGCTCCGGTCTTGTCTTCGGGACCAAAGGGCAATTTTTGCCACAAATCAACCTGGCAACGTCCTTCGCCACAGTTCCGAACTTGGCGGTCGCGACAGCGGTCTCCACCTCTCCAGGTATTGGCTGCACCTTCGTTGCGTTCGGCTCTTTGAAGGTTGGCCATTGCCGGGTGCTCATTGCACAAACCTACCCTACTGGCTTATCCTGAGCTATCCCCCGACACTTGACATTTCCTGGATCGTGAGCACTGTCCTGCAATCCGACACCTCGAGTGTCCGCCGGGAGGCTGGCGCTCAGTGGGTGCTGCCCCTCTGGCAGCTCATCATCCTGTCTGGAATCATTCTTTGGCTCTACCGGTCGATCCTGGTTCATCTGGTTGGGCAGTGGTGGCGTGACCCCAATTTCTCTCATGGGTTTTTCGTACCGCTGTTTTCCGCTCTTGTCATCTGGCAAGAGCGGCAAAACCTCGCCCAGCTTCCTTTGCGTCCATCCTGGTCCGGCTTGCCGATCGCCGCGTTGGCGTTGTGCACTCTGATCGTGGGGCAACTGGGAGCGGAGTTATTCCTTTCCCGCTCCTCGCTGTTGATCCTCCTCGCTGGCCTTATCGTTCTGTTCTGCGGATGGACGTACTTCCGGGCCTTGCTGTTTCCCTGGGCGTTCCTGGTCCTGATGATCCCGATCCCAACGATCATCTTCAATCAGATCACTTTTCCTCTGCAATTGCTGGCTTCGCGAGTCTCCGGCCTGATATTACCTCTGCTCGGAGTGCCGGTTTTGCGAGAGGGAAACGTCATTAATCTCCCAGCCATGGCGTTGGAAGTGGCTGAAGCCTGCAGCGGCATTCGGTCGCTGATGTCGCTGGTTACCCTCGCCATCATCTACGGATATCTAATGGAGAAACGGCTTTGGGTCCGCTGGGTGCTGGCTTTCGCCTCCGTCCCCATTGCGGTGGTGGCCAACAGCGTGCGCATCATCGGAACTGGATTGCTCGTCCAATATTGGGACCCGGAGAAGGCGGAGGGCTATTTCCACGCCTCCTGGGGATGGATTATTTTCGTCATTTCCCTGATGATGCTGTACGGCCTGCACCGCTTGATCAGTATGATTTTGGAGAAGGCAGGAGTAAAGGAATGACCCGGTCGATCGCGCGTTTTCTCCCCATCGCTCTTCTACTGATCATCACCGCGATCTTTCTGGAAGCTCGAACACGCGGGGAGGTATTTCCTCCGCGCCAGACGCTGCAGTCTTTTCCGCAGCAACTCGGAAGCTGGGACGGAACCGATGTGGCCATCGATGACGATGCCCTTCAGGTTCTAGGCCCGGGCGATTTTCTCCTGCGGGTTTACCGCGACGAACAAACCGCCCAGCTCCCTGTGGATCTCTTTATCGCCTACTTTCCGAGCCAGCGCGCTGGGGACACAATCCATTCTCCCAAGAACTGCTTACCGGGAGCCGGCTGGGCGCCGGTGCAGTCCGGCCGCATGATACTGTCTGTTCCGAACCACGCACCCTTTCCGGTGAATCGTTATGTGATCGCAAAGGGCGATTCCCGACAGCTTGTTTTGTATTGGTACTGGGCACACGACCGTGGCGTGGCCAGCGAATACTGGGCCAAGTATTACCTGGTCGCTGACGCAATCCGGATGAATCGCAGTGACGGCTCTCTGGTAAGGCTGAAAACCGCCATTTCACCGGGGGAGAGCGCAGATGCTGCCATGCAGCGACTGCTCCCGTTCGCCGATCGCATTCTCCCCCAATTGGACAACTACATTCCGCGCTGAGAAGATCCCTGATGTCGCGATTTGGTCAACCGCCTGTGACTCCGGTAATTCCTCCGTCCGGTTCCTCTACAGTAAGATCGATGTATTACCTAGACCAGATGTTTCGTCATTGCCCTGTATCCCTCATCGGAGAAACAACATGAGTCGCTCCACCACTGTGCGCCTGCTAATCCTGAGTTCTTTTTTGCTTGCCCTGTTAACCGGGTGCTCGCGCGACCCGAATGTTCGCAAGCAGAAGTTCTTTGATAGTGGGGAAAAATACTTCGCTGAGGGCAAATACCGCGAGGCCGCGATCCAATATGCCAACGCTACACAGATCGATTCGCGATTCGCTGAGGCGCACTACAAGCTAAGCCAGGCATACTTGAAACTCGGTGACAGCAATCGCGCTTACCAGGAACTCGGCCGCAGCGTGGAACTCAACCCCGAAAACTATCGCGCCCACACAGACATGGCCAACATGCTCGTGACTGTGCACAATCCTGATGGCTCCATTTCTTCGGATGCGTTCAAGCAAGCCAAAACCCACCTCGATTTGCTGCTCGAGAAACAGCCGAACAATCCCGAAACCCATGAGGCTTGGGCCAATTACTACGCTGCCCAGAACAACTTAACCGCAGCCATGCAGGAAGTACAAAAGACCATCGCGCTTGATCCCAGCCGTTCGGAGTCTTATCTTCTGCTCGCTTTGCTGCAGCTTCGCTCGAATATGCTTGATCAAGCTGAAGCAAGCTTCAAGAAAGCCGTCCAGGCCGATCCCAAGGCGATGAATGCTGAACTCGCTCTCGGCGGCTTTTACCAGTCTCACAATCGTCTGCCAGAGGCCGAACAGCAGTTCAAGCACGCCATCGAGGTCAATCCTAAGGATTCGTCGCCTCGTGCCGCCTTTGTTCGTCTTTTAATGCAGGAGGGTAAGAGAGACGAAGCAGAGTCCTTCCTTCGCCAGACCAAGAAGGACATTCCGGGTAATCCTGAAGGCTATCGCATGCTGGGCGATTATTACTTCGCAATCGGCGATCTCGACAAAGCAGTGGTTGAGTATGGATCTTTGCACAGTGACCATCCGAAGGACATTCTCGCCAAAAAGAACTACATTCAGCTTCTCATTCTCAAGAACCGGGTCGATGAAGCCGCAAAGCTGAACAATGAAATTCTGAAATCGACACCCCATGATGTGGATGCGCTCGTCTTCAAGGGTGAGATTCAACTTCGACAGAACGATGCCGCAGGAGCGGTCGATTCTCTTCAGTCCGCATTGAAGAACGACTCGAACAGCGCCGTTGCTCACTATCAGTTGGGCTTAGCCTATGAACAGCAGCGCGACGTGCACCGCGCCGAACCGGAGTGGCGCGAAGCTGTGCGTATCAAGCCTGACATGACCGAGGCCCAACGCAAGATCGCAGGCCTTGAGATCAGCCGTGGCGAGGTTGATGCCGTTACCCAGACAGCGGAACAGATTATTCAGGCGCAACCCTACTCCCCGGATGGTTTCCTGATTCGGAGCTTGGCTGAACTCGCGCGTCAAAGGTATGCCGCTGCTGAAAAGGATGCAGAGGAGGCGAGGAACAGAGCGCCGGAGAGCTTCGCGCCTTATTTCCAGCTCGGCAACATACAACTCTCGCAGAAACATTTCCCAGAAGCTGAACAGTTCTATCAGCAAGCCTTGGACAAGGACCCGTCGTCTCCCGATTCGCTGAGTGGATTGATGAATACCTACGTCGCGCAGAAGCAATACGACAAGGCCATCACTGCCGCCAATACACAGATCGCCAAATCCCCCAACACCAGCAACTTCTACGATCTGCTTGGAACCGCGCTTTTCGATGGCAAGAAGGACTATGCAGGAGCTGAAGCTGCGCTGCGGAAGGCAATCGCTCTCGACAAGAACAACGTCGATGCTCTCGAGAAACTCGGCAAAGTACAAATCCAGGAAGGATCGATTGACCAGGGACTCGCGACGTACCTGCAAGCGGCCAAGGACAATCCAGACGCAGTAGATTTTTACATTCTGGCCGGCGAACTTTACGGAGCCAAACAAAACTGGGATCAGGCGAGGGCCATGTACCAGCAGGCACTCAGCATTTCACCGGATCATCCTCTGGCTTCCAACAATCTCGCATACTTGCTTCTCCAGCATGGTGGCAATGTAGATGTGGCCATGGGCATGGCGCAGACTGCGCGCCGCGGCATGCCGGATTCACCCAGTGCTGCTGACACGCTGGGTTGGGCCTATTACCAGAAAGGAATTTATCAGTCTGCGATCAGCCAGTTCCAGGAAGCTCTACGCCTGAACCAAAGAGCGGGCGCTCCCGACGAGTCCGAACTGCACTACCATCTCGGCCTCGCCTACCAGAAGGCCAATCAGCTGCCACTCGCGCGGCAGCAGTTGGAGAAAGCTGTGAAGCTTAAACCTGATTATGCCGACGCCAGAAAAGCATTATCGGAGCTGCGCAGCTAACCGCTGTCAATATCCTCATTCGACAACCAACCCCGCCGTAAGGCGGGGTTGGTTGCGTACAACGCATGCCTACGCTTTCAGTTTGCGCCGGATCATTCCCCCCATAGCAATCAGCCCAGTTCCGAGCAGGCTCAGAGAACCTGGCTCCGGAACGACCACGTTGCTGTCGCCGCTGGAGATCTTTGTGCAGCCGTTAAAGAAGCCCTTGCCGGTATTGATGGTCAATTGCACGGTGACACCGACGGTGGAGTAACCTGATGCAGTTGTTCCCGATAGAGTTCCAGTTAACGTGTAGTTGTGAGTCCCGTTGGCGAGAGTCGTCAGAGACCAGCTCGCCGGACCAGAAAACGTTCCCGTGAACAGCGTTCCGGTGGGAACTCCATTGCTGCCGTTGCCGGTAATGGTGAACCAGCCGCCCGCAGCGAACGTGCCGCCGTTTTGCAGCGAACCGCTCGACAAGGCTCCAGTTTGGAAGCTCACGCTGCCCAGGTCATTCCCTGTGATGAGCCCCCCATTTCCGTTGACGGCGATCAAGACTGAGCCGCTCAGCGAGAGTCCGCTGTTGGAGCCCGCTAGAGTGCCGCCACTATTGGTGTAGTCGATGCTGCTGCCGGCAAAAACTGCCGTAGGCAGGGCCAGTGCCAGGACAGCAAGCAGAACTAGTTTCTTCATTTTTTCTCCTAGGAGTTACAAGTGGGTCGAAAGTGACCCGTGGATTACACCCTTTGAGGGAGTTTAAAAGGCGCAAGCCGGGATGTGCACCCCGGATTCCAAACATAAAACCAGCTAAACTATTGCAAATGAGTAACTTATACACCATATCGGGCCTTTACCTTAGAGAGAAGTGAAAATCTCTGCGCACCAAAAATCGACGGCCACGGATTTTCCCATGTGCAACTTTTTTGTCCGGCCGCTGGAGGTGTGATGAACACAGCGCTGCTCGTCGCGGAATTGGTTGGAGATGCCGAACATCGTCCGCCGAAAAACAGACTTGCAGCATGGAATGAAAATCAGAGAACGGTTAGACCGGAGTTCTCAGTTCT